>Ga0316205_10000389_pt1 | contig 86445 bp, 66 predicted proteins | sample 3monthpyrite_MG_FD_204941 | JGI IMG/M metagenome (GOLD analysis project Ga0316205, IMG submission 204941) | Microbial mat bacterial communities from mineral coupon in-situ incubated in ocean water Damariscotta River, Maine, United States -... | ecosystem: Environmental > Aquatic > Marine >...
TACCCACCACTAAAGAACATCACATTCCTAAATCAAAGGTCAATTATGAAAACACATTTTCGCATACTATTTGCTTCACTAGTTACATTTTCATTAACAGGTTGCCTCGATATGGGCAATGTATCAAATGAAAGCGAGAGTAGTGTTCTAGTTAGTCAGGTTATATCTGTGTGTGGAAGCCTCGTCGGTGACCAGGCTGAAGAACGCATTAATCAAGAGTGGAGCAAATACCCTGAAGCAAATACTAACCGCAGTATGATAGAAACCATGGCAGAAGTGCTGCTTAATGACCCGGCATCTACAGAAGCTCAACGTACCAGTAATTATAAAAAATACTTAAGCTGTGGTACTGGACTATTAGTAACTAATGGCCTGATAAAGTAATACTATACAAATTAACCTAATAAACTGAAGTATTCACAAAAAATGTTAACCAAAAATAACATGAAATGGAAAAACTTGTAGTAATGTGTTTTAGTCAACTAATGTTTACATAATATATAATTATTTGCTTCCAAAATTAAATACAGCAGAAAATATAAAGCCACTCGTAATAACGAATGGCTTTTTTGATAATTAAATAAATAACTTAAACAAAGCTATTTAGTAATAAGCATTAACGCTGTATATAAAATCTTAGCTTCTATATCATTATACGTCTTACCAACCCAGGTTATATCAGAATAAATTTCATCATTGTCATTTTCTCATGGTTCTAAAACATTTTCGAAAAGAGACTGAAAAAGTGACAGATTCATGAGGTTTTTCAAACGCATTAAATATTTAACTATAAAGTAATAATCAATGCTTCTTCACCTTTAAGAGGGGCTCTACAGCCTGACCAACAGTTTTTAAGATAACGCGGTTAATAATAATTTCATCATGCGGAAGACCTGTGATTGAACCTCGCATATAAATATCTGACTACTCTGGGGGACATTTATTAAGTTAAGCGTAGCAAAAACATTAGTCATCACTAATATATCTCGAACGTCATCAGTTATCAGTAATTCTTAATTATGGCTGCAATGATATTACGAGAATTGCCAATATTGTTTGCATGGTGTCTATTAGACACTCTTTAGATTACGAAAAACCAGAAAAACAGGGCCGATAGAAGAACAGCGTACTGTGATGGTATGAATTACTGAGTATATAAGAAACAATTGTTCTCTGGCATCAATTAAAAAGCGTGAATTGATGATTAAATGCCGCTAAAAGACGCGTTAAGGTTAGTTCAGTGCCTAATATAGGCGATTAAGGTATTTATTTGATGATAAAAACCGTGCATATTTGCACATACGATATATGTTATAGGGATTTTCCCTACAAAAATATGTGATAAAAGTCACCTAAAATCAGACTCTTAGCATGACCTGATTTAATTTTATCTGTATAATTTATGCCAAATTTTGATTCAAAATCACTCTTAATACATAGGATATGTAAATGATTTTCACTTCTTACCGTTATAAAAACAAAAATTTATCTTTAATCGGGGCGGTAATACTTAGCTTAACTAGTTTATTAGGGCTGCAGGCTTGTGGTGGTGGCAGCAGCACACCCGCTGAGGGAGTCAAAGCAGACCCATCTGGTTATTACACAGGCACCGCATCGGTTAAACAGGCTGATAATTCAACTGCATTTGAAATTACTGATCTTCAGGTTTTTGTAAGTGGTACTCGAATTATGGCAATGAGTGTTGATCATGTGATTTTATACGATATTACCGTTACGGATATTACTGAGAATACGGTTACAGGTTCGGTTAATGTTTATCGAAATGGTGTGCTACTGGATACTACAACCCTTACCGGCACGATTGCGGAAGGCACTAGCCTGACAGGTACATTTGCAGGTGCTGGTATTGTGAATGGTTCTTTTACGGTTTCATATGACACTATAGTAAACGCTGTAAATGCAGTGACTGCAGAAACTAATATTTTTGGCTGGACAGGTTATCTAAACGCTGATACTGCAGAAATTGGTTTTGATAATGACAGTGCAGGCTTTGTAACTGGCTCAACTTTCTCAAGCTCAAGTAACTCTCCTGTATTTCAGTATTGTAAAATTTCAACTGATAACACCAGCTCTTTTACGGCTATTAATGGCCTGGCATTATATAGTGTTACATTTGTAATGCAGAGTTGTACAGATACCAATGTAGATGGCACGTACACTGGCTTTGGTATTATTAAAGATTCACAATCGGTTACCGCTGGACTTTTACCAATGGCATTTTCAAATGCAAACTTTGCTGGAACAATTAATTTCAGCTTATAAGATATTTAAAATAAGGTCATATTTTTCTTCTGTATGACCATGGAAATATATGGGTTAACACCCTGTTAGTATAATTGTTAATGTTTTAATCTGGATTTATAACCTGAACTGGAAGTTTATATGTGTGACCTTAAATGTTTATCAAAAAATAATATAGTAAATTCTAAGGTTTACGCTTTAAAAATTAAACAAGCTATTCTGGATGGATCACAGGTACTTGCATATTCACTTGTTTTTTCTCACTTAACATTTATTCCTTATGTTCATGCGGGCCCCGGCGGATCAAGTGTTCATGGTGGTGCTGATTTCGCAACGGTTAATACAATCGGTGCAATTACTAATATTAATCAACTTAGATCTTCGGTAGTTATTGACTGGCAGAGTTATAATCTTAACGCCAATGAAGTTGTAAATTATATTCAACCGGGTACATCATCGATTGCTCTAAACCGGATTTTTGGTGATAGCGCGTCTCAAATCCATGGACAGATCAATGCCAATGGTAACGTCATTCTAGTTAATACCAATGGTTTATTTTTTAGCCCTACATCATCAATAAATGTCGGCGGTTTAATAGCCTCAGGTTTAGATATTGACCCAGTTGATTTTATGAATGGGGATTACATCTTTAATGAAGTTCTGGGCACTGATGGTACCGTTATTAATAGCGGAATTATCAATGCTTCTCTTGGTGGTAATGTTGCTTTACTAGGTAAGCAGGTAATTAATGATGGCGTGATATCAGCGCAACTGGGTAGTGTTAATCTGGCAGCAGGAAAAGCCGCGGTTTTAACATTCGATAATCAGGGTTTATTAGGCGTTAAAATAACCAAAGAAATTTTACAGGATGAATTAGGTATTGATCCTGCTGTAATAAACAGTGGTGATATTAACGCCGAAGGTGGCCGTGTTTTATTAACGGCTAGTGTGAGCCAGGATGTTTTCTCGCAGGCAGTTAACTCGGGAGATATACAACAGGCTACCAGTGTTGTAATGAATGAAGATGGCTCATTTACTTTAGGTGGCGGTGCTGATGTTCTGAATAGTGGTGCCATAAATGTATCCTCAGATACTCATAGTGTTGAAGCCGGTAAGGTTGTATTACTCGGTGAGAACATTACCCATAGCGGTGAGATTAATGCAAACTCTGCAACAGGTGATGGAGGTGAAATTGAGCTGCACGCAAATAACACAACACTGATCGTAGAGAATAGTGTTACTTCTGCAGTCTCTGATCAGGCTAACGGCGGTTTAATAAAAGTACTCGGAAATCGGGTCGGTATATTAGATCAGTCTTTAATAAATGCTTCAGGTGATAATGGCGGTGGTGAGATATTAATCGGCGGTGATTATCAGGGGAAAAACTCAAGTATTAGAAATTCAAATTATACCTATGTAGATAAAGATAGCCGAATTATAAACGATGCCATTTCTAATGGTGACGGAGGTAAAACTATTTTATGGTCAGATACAGATACCATTTTTCTGGGGGCTATTTCTGTTCAAGGGGGAGAGTTTTCCGGAAATGGCGGCTTTGTAGAAACATCTGGAAAAGAGAATTTAATATATCGTGGAATAACGGATCGAAGTGCGCTCTACGGTAGTGCGGGAACACTTTTATTAGATCCAAGAGATATAACAATTAGTAATGGGACAGCTGATAATGCTCAACTAGATGACCAAACAATTAATTTTGGAGATGGGGCTGCTAATGAAGATTTTACGGTGTCTACTGCAAAAATAGTTACCGAGTTAGCAAATGGAAATGTTATTTTACAGGCCAATCAGGACATAACAGTCAGTAATAGTATTACCGCTGGATCTACGAACACTAATAATCTTACATTACAAGCTGGAGATTCGTTAACTGTTAATGCATCTGTTGATCTAAGAGGTGGCGATATTAACTTGACTTCGGGTAGTGCAGGTTGTGTTGCAGGCGCTACCTGCGTAGCTAGTGGTGAAAAATCATTAATAATTAATGGAACACTAGATACAACTGGCGCAATAACTTTGATGTCTGCTGATGATATAACAATTCAGCAAGATATTGGAAATACCAGACAGGCCTCATCAGTAACCATGAGAGCAGGAGATAATATCTCTATTGAAACCAGTGACAGTATTACTACAAATGGTAGTGTTAGCTTAATTGCTTCAGATGCAACATTGGCATCTAGTACAATTACAGTTGCAGCTAATGGTGCGGTAACAGGAGACATTAACATCCGTGGTCAAATTACCACTAACAATGGTGCATTTACTGCACGTACTGAAGGTGCCGATGGCGGATATATTGATAACGATTATGCTAATGGGTCTATAAGTACAGGAACAGGTGATGTAACTTTTTCAGCCACTGGAAATAATGGTGGTAATAATTACGGTTTATGGTTAGGCGGTGTCACTACTACTACAGGAGATTTATTTTTAACATCTACTAATGGTCATATATTTCAAGACACAGATCTCGTTACCAATAAATTAGAAATTGGCGGAACAAGCACAATTAATTCTGCAGCCTCTAATATTATATTAACAAACGCTACTAACAATTTTACTGGTACCGTTGGATTAACAGCAGCAACAGCTTCAATCAGAGACACAAATGAAATTCAAATTGGCAATTCTGCTATATCAGGTACAGGTGCAATAACACTTGATATAGTAGCTGGTGGAAATATCACACAGACTGCAGCGACAACGATTGCCAACTCCGGTGTCAATGCAGTTACAAGATTAACGGCAGCAGGTAATGCTATTACACTTGATCAGGCAACGAATAACTTTAATCAGGTTGAAATAACAGATGCTGCGTCGGCAACTTTGAGAGACGTTGGTGCCATACAACTGAATGACATAACGCTTACTGGCACAAGTAGCAATAATTTTAGCGTAACGGCTGGCGGCGATATAATCCAGGGTACCGGTAATATAGAGAATAATGGCACGGGTGCTGTTTCAAGTTTCACTGCATTGGGGCAGGTCGTTAACCTCGCTGAAAGTACGAATGATTTTACGCAGGTTAACGTGAGTGCTGCCACAGCTACTATTGCGGATATTGATTCTATTGTAATTGGTAATTCCACTTTGACAGGAACAGCTACAACTTCATTTCAGGTTACAGCTAATACCAATGGTGATATTACACAGGCCTCTGGTTCATCTATAGTTAATAGTGGAGCAAATGCTATTACAAATTTTAGTGCTATTGGTAACTCCATTACTGTTAACGAAGCACCTAATAATTTTAATCAATTTGCAGCTACTGCAGACTCGGTAAATGTTCGCGACACAAATAGCATTGTTTTACATAACCTGGCAATAACTGGCTCAAGTGCAACAACGTTAACAGTTACTTCGGGTGGCAGTGTTAATCAGTTAGCTACAACCACTATTGATAATAGTGGTACCGATGCTATTACTGATATTACGGCCACCTCAGGTTTCGTTACTCTTACCCAGGCAGGAAATGATTTTACTCAAATTAATCTAAACACATTGCTCGCATCAATACAGGATACAAATAGCATTCGTCTTGGCGATATTACAACTACATTTGCTAATGCTACCTCTTTACAGGTTACGGCATTAAACAATGGAGACATAACTCAAGCAGCCGGCACGACTATATCTAATAATAGTGTTGGTTCTATAACAAACCTGGTTGCCACTGCAAATAGCATTAATGTTGGTGAAGCTACTAATGATTTTAATCGCTTAAGAATGACTGCTGAGAGCTCAGTTGTACGAGACATAAATGCAATTGAATTAAATACAATTAGTCTATCAGGTGCAGCGGGTACTAATTTAACTGTTACAGCTGGAAATAATATAACGCAAACAACAGGCACGGTTATAACTAATGCAGGTGCGGGTGCTATTTCGTCATTTAGTGCTGCTGGAAATGCGATTACTCTGGATAATGCTAATGACTTTACAAGCGTTGGTGTTACTGCTAATTCAGCTAGTTTTACAGACATTAACTCTGTTGTACTGGATGATTCAGTCATTAGCGGAACAAACGCCACTACGCTTGATGTAACAGCTACAGGTGCAGTAACACAAAATTCAGGAACTTCAATAGATAATAATGGCGTTGGTGCTATTACTAATATTGATGCAGCCGGACAAAATGTTACTTTATCGAATGCAGCTAATGATTTTACAACTGTCACTGCAGTTAATGCGGTTAATCTGGATTTAGAAGATGCAAACTCAATTAATCTGGGTGCTATGAGTGTGACAGGGACATTAGATGTAGTAGCAAATGGTGCTGGAAATATAACGCAATCTGGTCCACTGGTTGTTACAGGTGTAACTACATTAACGGCAACAGGTGATGATATTACACTTGATAACGTATCGAATAACTTTTCAACTGTAGCTGTAACTGATGCAGATATAGTAAATATTTTTGATTTAAACAGTATTATTCTTGATACGTCGTTTACAACTGGACAATTTAATATCACAGCTAATTCAGGATCAATAACACAGGCAAATGCTTTAGATATGAATGGTACGTCGTCTTTTACCGCAACGTCTGGGGCAATTAATTTAAATGATGTAACAAATGATTTTACTGGTGCAGTTAGTTTAAATAACAGTGGGATAAATGCTGTCACGGTGAATGATCAGAATGCAATAATACTGGGTACTTCAAATACTGGTTCTGGGACTTTAACTATTAATGCCGACGGTATAACTCAGAATGGTGCAATAACTCAGGAAGTGGCAGCCGGGCTTACTACATTTAATGCTGGCAATGGCATTATTGATTTAACTCAGGCAAATGACTTTACCGGTTCAGTTTCACTGAATAATACTGGTGCTTCTACTGCGATAAGAGATACGAATAATTTAACACTAACCACATCCGTGCTTGGTACGGGATCACTTTCAGTTAATGCAGTTGGTATTAGTCAGCAAGGCGGGCCTATAACACAGCAGGCAGGAGCAGGAAATGTAGTGCTTAATGCAAATGGCGGTGGTATTTCACTAACTTATTTTGAGTTTGTCTCAGGCAATACGTATACAAATGTAAATGATTTTACCGGTGCAGTTAGTTTACTTAATTCAAGTGCTAATTCAGTTGCTATTTATGATAACAATAGTATAGATATTGGCTTTACTGATGTTGCTGGAGCCCTTCAGGTACTGGCTTTCAATGGTGGTAATATTACACAGAGTGATTCAATATCAGTTGCTGGAAGTTCCAGTTTTTTTGTAGATGCAGGTCAGTCTATAGAACTTAATAATGCGGCTAATAATTTTCAGCAAGGTGTTTCATTTATTCCTCGTGGTGGAAGTCAACTACTAGACGTTAGCATTGCAAATAGTGGCACACTGAGTTTGGGTAATATTAATGTATCAAATGATTTGATAGTGTCCGCTGCGGGTATTGCTGATACGGGTGTTTTATCAGTTGGTGGAACCGCCTGGTTTGATGCGGGGGTTAATAGCATTGTTCTGGATAGCGCTAACAGTGATTTCAATAATGTTGTCTTTAATAATGCAAGTTCAGTTTCAATTGTTGATTTAGATGATATTAATGTGGGTACTACTGATGCGACACCAGGTGGAGTTTTTACAACTACTAATTCAACTATAACAGGCGGCTTTTCTATAACTGCTACTGGTGGTATCACTGATACCGATACATCTATATTAACAGTAGGCGGTGTATCAACTTTAAATTCAGGTACAAATAATATAGTACTAGATGCCAGTACAAATGATTTTTCTATAGTAAATGTTACTAACGCTCAAGATGTAACTTTAGTTGATGCCAATTCAATTGATTTATTGTCAACAGCGATTAATGGTAACCTTGATGTCACAGCCACTACAGGTGATGTATTAAATACGAGCGGCGCTTTAAATGTTACAGGTACCTCTAATTTTGTAGCTGCTGATAATAGCAGCGTCCTTTTAACAAATGCAGGTAACCGGTTAAATGGTGCTATCTCAGTATCTTCTATTGGGCCAGGCGATTTACTGGATGCGACTATTACCAATAGTGTTTTAACAGATATACTTAGTTTAAATGTTTTAAACGATTTAATTATTAATTCAACTAATGGTTTGACTCAGAGCGGATTAATTACTGTAGGAAATAACGCAACAATTAATACCGGAGCTCAGAATATTGACCTTAATCTGGCCAATAATTTTAATACACTTAATATCACAAATGCGGGCAACGCCACGCTAAACAATGGTGCTAATGCTTTATTAGTTAATGGTGTATCTGCAAGTGGCGCTGTTAATTTAAGTTCAAATGGTATGACTATTGCTGGAACTGTTACCGGGGCAGCAGGCACAAATCTTGATAGTACAACCGGTGTTATGCAAATTAATGCAGATGTACAAACTAGTGCCGGGACGTTACAGATATCAGGCTCGCAGGTTAATTTAGATGCATCTCTAATATCAACTAATAGCAATACAAGTGTTAACTCGAGCCAGGGTATAACAATGATTGCAAACAGTGACATAACCGCTACTAACGGAAATATTCAGCTAGCTGCGATTACTAACGTAGATTTAACATCATTAGTTGCAACTAATGGAAGTGCTGCGGTTAGTACTACAACGGGTTCTATTATTGATGCTAATGCAGATCAGTTAAATTTCACAGCAACAGATGTAGTAATGACAGCAGCAACGGGTATAGGTGAAGGAAATTCGATAGAAACGCAAACATCATCTCTTAATGTTATTAACAATATCTCAGGCAAGGTAGAAATTGATAATACGGGTATAGTTAATATTCTGGGACTTAAAAACCTTGGAAGCCTGGGTGATATAACAATAACTAATGATGACGATTATCTACTAAATCCGGGTAGCATTGATGCGGGTTATAACACCGGTGAATTACTTATGACAACTGTTACCGGTAGTTATCTGGGGCAGGGGCCTCAGCCTCCATTTACTAATGCTGATATTACCGCTAGAGCGGGTACATTCTTCGGTTTTGGTGGTACATTCGGTACAACTCAAAGGCCATTGGTTTTAAACATACGAGACTCCGCTCTTATTCAGACTCGCGCTAGTTTAAATCCTCAATTTGCTGAACCTCGACCAGTAGTAACCGATGAATCATTATTACAGTTTAGTGGGTTAGACACGTTGTCGGCTATTTCTGGTGAGCAACTGGTAGAAGTTGAAACCTTAGCTGAAGTTGATCAGGCTATATTCACTGATTTACAGAACTTTAGTATGGAAGAAATTTCTATTCGTATGCCACGTGATCAGTTATTTGAAGACGAGCTAGAAGAATATGATCGCGCTAAATAGTGACTTATGGCTAATTAATTTAATTTGTCGAATTACATTTTATGTCGGTAGATGCTCATAATAATATGTAATATATTATTACTATGTATCTAAATATTAGAATAACTCTAAAATAATTTTACATAAATTGTCTTAACAAAAATACACAGGTTGACAATGAATATTAAATTAGAAAAACATCATTTTCAAACTCATTTATTAACCTTACTTTTATTGCTTTTTACATTTTTAGCAGAGGCTACTTCGATGTCTTTATTATCAAAACCTGAAGAAAAGGTTGTTTTATTCTCGCCTATGAAAGGTGTTATCACCTTTAAAAATAAACCTGCTTCTGGCGCCAAAATAGAAAGACATATTAGCTGGAAAGATCAAACAGGTGAAACGGATACAACAGTAACAAATGACAACGGTGAGTTTGATTTATCACTATTAGAAGAAACAGTTAAATTATCTAAAATTTCTCAATTTGTGGTTTCGCAGGAAATTTCTGTTTATTATCATGGCGAGAAATTTTTGATATGGACAATGGGTAAATCCAGTAAAAATATATATGGTGAATTAGGCGGTAAACCGGTTAATTTAACCTGTGAGCTCACAGATGAAGAGGTGCCTCATCGATTTGATGACGCACTGTTAATGACTGTTTGTAAGTGGGATTCAATAGAAAAATAATAATTAAGGATAATAATATGGCAGAGTTAAGTCCAAGAGTAGCAGCTGAATTAGCAAAAGATATATACCTGGTACAACAGGAACGGATGTTAAAGGCTTTTTTATTACGCCCAGAATTTTCAACTAAATCTGAAGATGCAAAACACCTTAAAGCAGAAGTCGGTTCACGTCTGATAAACACGCGAGATGGTTTCGGTGTCTGTGCATTAGGCGGCAATGCAAACAAGAATGAGCTGTTTGTTGTATTTAGAGGTTCAACTAGTGCCAATCATAATGCAGACTGGGTGAGCAATGCACGAATAGGCATTGAGTTTTCTAAAAATGGTATGCCAGTACATATCGGTTTTAACAGTATTTTTTCAAGTATGTTACCGCAAATTCGTGATTTTATTAAAGGTTCTAAAAACATTCAAACCATTCATTGTATAGGCCACAGTTTGGGTGGCGCAATTGCTTCATTAACAGCGGACTGGCTTACTTCTAATTCTCAGGCAAATGTAAAACTTTATACATTTGGCGCACCAAAACCAGGCTTATTTCTTTTTGCCAGTAACCTTACTCGTAAACTTGGCAAACATAATGTTTTTAGAACGTATCATGCTACCGATCCGGTACCGATGATTCCTTTATTTCCATTTGTGCATCCACCTTTGCCTGGCTTCGGTCATTATATTCCTTCCAGTGAAAGTATTCTTTCTGCTGATGCTCATGATATGGGTAAATATTTATCATCGGTTAAAACTTCAAGCTGGAGTATGCTTGAAAGAAGGTCACCTCCTTATAGTATGGAGTCTGCGGTAGAAAACTGGCTCAAATCAAAAGCACCAGTGAATTCATCCAGTCCTAAAATATGGCAATGGATTAATGAAGCTCTTATTTATGTTATTAAAAAAATTGTTGGAGCAGCTGCACATATTCTTCAATCGGGTTTTATGGGCGTAATGACATTAGCCGATACTCTGGCATGGATTCTCAGAAAAGGCCTGGATATAGCTAAATCAATAGGCCAGTGGGTTCTGTTCTTGATGCGTAAAATTATGCAGGTTTTAGGTAGAAAACCGGTAGAGAAAAAAGAAGAATTAAGTCAGAGTCTGATGAGGACTACTATGAACCAGCTTATGGTTAAAACTTCTGAAGAGGCTAAGAGAGCTATTCAGAATATTAAATAAGATTTAATATTTTAGAAAGTTAGTTAAAATTTAAGTGTGCCATCTATCCTGATGGCGCACATATAAAATATTATATTATTTATAATGCTAATGACTAATGACATACCGTTAATATTCAATTTATTTCATGCATTGTCATATTCAGTATTATAAAAAGTTTTAATTTTTGCATCATCAATTTAAAATCTATTGCTGTTTAAGTGTAAAGTATTAAACCTTGTTATTACCAATGTTTAATCTATGGTTGCAGAATAATTGAAACTGTTTTTACATTCATTAAACATGTATAATTCGCAATTTCTTCTTATCTTTTTAATTAAGAAGATTTAACGTTATCGTATATCGCACTAGATGTATTTATAAATTACTAAAGGCATTACCCGACCTATGATATTTAAATAGGTGGGTTTAAGAGTAAATCAGGGCTGAATTTGAAAAACAGGGAAAATACCACTTTATATCTTCTGGCTATTTTAATGTGCTTGCCTGTTATCTCATGGGCTGGCTTTCTAGAAATGCCAGAAATCACCGAAATGCCTGATTTTGAGCGTAAGTCAATGCTCAAAGACCTTGATATACCAAGTGTTCGTGACCGTGACCCAGACCCGGATTCTGGACCACGTTTAAACGTTGAACGCTTTAAACTTCAGGGAATCGTCGAATACCCCGAGTTAGGTATCACTAAAGAAGATATCGATAAACTCATTGAAGGTATACGCTTTGAGTTGATGCAGGAATATAAAGTCGAGAAATCTGGTTTCACTAAGACTGAACTTGAAGATGTTTCTAATCTATTAGTTGAGATCGAAGAAGAAACACTTGAAAGACACGTTTCTGACCTTGAAGTACAAAAACTCGTCTGGTTAATACGCGAACAACGTTCAAGTCGTGGTATTACACTGGGTACAATCGAAACGGTGGCAGATAGAATTACTCAGTTCTATCGCGAACGGGGGTTTATTTTAGCAAAAGCTTATATTCCTCAGCAAGAAGTTCGAGACGGAATCGTTACATTGACACTTTTATTAGGGTCACTCGGTGAAGTAGAGGTAAGTGGCAACGAGTTATACGACAGTCAGTACCTGGCGTCGACATTTGATAATATGTTAACTATGCCTGTCACCAGTACAGCCATTGAAGAGAACTTATATTTACTTAATGATTATCCTGGCATACTTACAACGGGCTTCTTTCAACCTGGTGCACAGGTCGGTGATACTAAACTCAATTTAGATGTAAAAGCTGAAAAAGCATACGATGTAAACGTTCGACTTGATAACCATGGCTCAGAACAAACAGGTGAATATCGTTTATATGCTGAAGGCCTCTGGAACAACCCTTTGGGTAATGCTGACCAGTTGCACCTGGCAACACTACTGACAGCAAGCCCGTCAAATACATTATATGGGCAGCTTAGATATGCAACGAGAATATTAAGCCCTCGCTTCAGTATGTCTTTTGGTGCTGCCAGCAATGACTTCGTACTAGGTCCTGGTAATTCAGAATCTATTAACAACCTTAAACTGGAAGGTAAAACTCAACAAGCTGATGTTACCTTCACTTATCGATTTAAACGAAGTCGTACGCAGAACTATTATGGCGAGTTATTAAGCGAAAAAGTTAAATCAATTATACGTCTGGGGGCGCTCCCAGATGCTGGTGATGTTGGACTCGATGATGTTATTAAAAATACATCCCTTGTCTTTCGGTATGATATTTTAGACGAAGAAAGTAAAATACTTCACCAGGGAGATGTAAAACTAACTTCCGGCAATTTTGAGCAAGGAGCTGAAATAGGTCAGGACGAAAAGTATGATATTTTAAATGCTAATTACACCTTATTAACATTTTTTCAATTACCCTATTTTGAATCAAATACACGTTTTATTTACCGCACGTCATTGCAGTATGCAAGCTCTCCATTATCATCCATTAGTCAGTTTTCTTTAGCTGGTCCGACTAAAGTTCGTGGCTACCCTGTAAACCAGTTTTCAGCTGATAACGCGATATATATGGGTGTTGACTGGGTTTTTGATGCCCCTGACTTCTTTGATTTAAGCATAGGCAGTAGCAACTTGCGTACTATGACCAGTCCGTTTCTGTTTCTTGATGCGTCCTGGGGTGAGGTGATTTCTTTGATAGATACACAGGAAAACAGTACAGGTCAGTTAATGGATGTAGGATTTGGTTTTCAGTTTTCATATCTGAATAATATTAAAGGAAACATACAGTTTGCCTTTCCTGTAAGTGAGGAATTTACATCATCAGACATAGAAGTACCTGACGATAGCTTCAAACTTGTCTTCGATTTCCAGTACAGCTTCCGTTAGGCTTGTAGGGATTTAGGGTATAAGCTTGTCAACTAAGCTAAGTGATTGAATTTATTAGTAAAAAATTAACTCCATTACCGTTGATTCATTCCGATTTATGATCTATTATCCATATCACTTACGAAAAAAACTTTAATAAAGAGAAGGGAACATATAAATGGCTATTTATCTTCAATACGATGGTATTAAAGGCAATGTAACTGCTGAAGGTTACAAAGATCATATTGCAGTTATGTCTGTACAGTTTGGTGTAGGACGTGGCATTTCAATGGAAGCTGGTAATCTTTCTAACCGTGAATCAACTCGTCCAAGCCTGAGTGAAATCACTTTAACTAAAGCAGCTGATAACTCAGTTACTGCTATCTTCAAAGAAGCGGTTACGGGTAATGCTGGTAAAACAGTTAAAGTTAAATTCGTACGTACAGGTGCTGATAAAGTACAGGAATACATGGATTACGAATTATCAGACGTACTGGTTAGTGGTTACTCAATCTCTGCAGATTCAGAAGGTGAGCCAATCGAATCTATCACTTTAAGTTACTCAAAGATTATGATTAACTACAGTGACTTTGATAAGACTAACAAGTCTGGCAATCCACAACGTGTTGGTTATGACCTGGAATCTGCTAAGCCTTTATAAGCTAGCAATTCTAAATAAGCATTCTGCTTTGAAAATCAAATCAAATGCTTGTAACACTGCTTGTTACTTCGGGTTAATGATTACCCGAAGTAACAATATAAATACTAATAACAATGTGGTTCTTTTTACCCATGGAAGAGGTTTATTTAATAACCTCGCTACGAGGGTTCTTTTTCTATGAGTGATTTAACTCAAGATTCGCGATTAATTTCAATATCATCTCCTTTACCAAAAGATGAGTTATTACTGACTTCATTTGAAGGTACAGAGTATATTTCTGACCTGTTTGAATTTCAAATAGAAGTATTATCCAGTAATCATTCTATAAAACCTGATCAACTCATCGGCAAAACCGTTGATATTACAATTCAAAACGATCAAAAAAGAACTTTTAATGGATTTGTTAGCCGCTTCACCTATGGTGAAATAAAAGCAGATAACCTGCGCTCCTATCATCTAACCATGGTTCCCTGGTTATGGTTTTTATCTAAAACCAACAACCACCGTATTTTCCAGGAAATGACGACTAAAGATATTATATCTAAAGTTTTTATGGATCTTGGTTTTAATGATTTTGACTACAAGGCAACGGGTAACGCAACACCTAGAGAGTATTGTGTTCAGCACAATGAAAGTGATTTAAATTTTATAAGCCGATTATTTGAAGAAGATGGTATTTCTTATTTCTTTGAACAGAAAGCAGGCAAACATATTATGCAAATTGTTGATGCTGCAAATGCACATCAACTATGCCCCGAAACAGATTTAACCTATTCAAAAGGTAACCAGCCTAATACACAGTTAACCCGTTGGGAACATGTGTATGAGTTTAGAAAAGGTAAGTGGAGTTTAGACGACTACGACTTTAATACTCCCACTAAGGATCAGTTCCAAACTACCGCATCTACCAGTAAATTTGCTAATGCCAGTAAATATGAGCATTACGAATATACGCCTTATCACGACTTTGCGGGTTTAAAAGATCTTTCTAAAAAACGTATAGAAGCTGAAGAAACACCTTTGGATGTAATTGAAGCAGCAAGCGACTGCAGCAGTTTTTATGCCGGTGGTAAATTCAAATTATCAAAACATGCAGTTAAAGAAGAATTAGGCACGTATGTTATAACGGCTATTAGACACCGAGCGTTTGATAACAGTTATTTAGCGGGAAATGAAAGCCAGAGTGAGTACGGAAATGATTTAGCCTGTATTCCAGAAAAGGTGCATTTCCGCCCACCTCAAATTCACCCTAAACCTACAATGCGTGGACCACAGTCTGCTGTAGTTGTTGGCCCTGCAGGTGAAGAAATTTACATAGATGAACTGGGTAGAATTAAGGTTCAGTTTCACTGGGACCGTGAAGGTCAGAATAACGAAACCAGTAGCTGTTTCATACGTGTAATGCAGCCCTGGGCAGGTTCAGGCTGGGGAACTTCTTTCATACCGCGTATTGGTATGGAAGTGATTATAAACTTCCTTGACGGTGATCCTGATCGGCCAATAGTTACCGGCTCGGTTTATAACGGTGATAACGCAATACCCTTTACCTCAAAAACTCAAAGCGGTATTCGTACACGTTCCAGTAAAGATGGAACAACAAGTAATAGCAATGAATTACGATTTGATGACTTAAAAGGGTCAGAACAACTTTTCATCCATGCTGAGAAAAATATGGATACTGAAGTTGAAAACAATGAAACTTTAAAAGTTGATGTTGATCGCACCAAAAATGTGGGTAACAACGAGTCGTATACCATTGGTAAAAACCGTGATAAGTCTATTGGTGAAAACCAGACTGAATCTATTGGTAAAAATAAAGACACCACCATTGGCGCAAATTACACTGAAAGCATTAGCGACGATAAAACAATCAGTGTGGGTAAAAACCACAGTGAAGACATCGGCGAAAATATGTCTATCTCAGTAGGCAAAAATCTAGCTGAAAGTATTGGTAAAAATAAAAGTGTAGATATTGGTAAGAAATTATCAATCACAGCTGGTGATGAAATTGTTTTAAAAACCGGATCGGCCTCTATTACCATGAAGAAAAATGGCGATATAACGATTAAAGGTAAAAATATTAAAGTTACCGGTTCTGCAAAAATCGATATTAAAGCAAGTAGTGCTGTGTCTATTAAAGGTAGCAGTGTTTCTACAAACTAGTGTGAATAATTGTGAACGATAAAGAAACTACTGAAAATAATTTAGATCAGTTAATAGAGTTACCTGAAAAACATATATCTCCGGGCGAGGTCATAATAGGCACGTTAACGGGGCTAGATCATCAGGGTAAAGCATTAGTTGATTTCCCGGGAAACGTTAAACAGAAAGCGATTAAAGCTATCTCCACTGCATGCATTAGTTTGCAGCATTCGGGTCGTCAGGTTGCTCTTTTATTTGAAGATAATAATTTGGAAAAACCGATTATTGTGGGTTTAATTCATAACCCGTTACAGGATATTCTTGATAACTTTGAACTAGGTAATACTGATAGTTTAAACATAGATAACAACACAGAAACAGAGAAACGTGAAAATACTGTAGATGATATGTTGCTTGATGGTGAACGAATGGTTTTTGAAGCTAAAAAAGAAATCGTTCTTAAATGTGGTGAATCCAGTATTACATTAACGAAAGCCGGAAAAATTTTAATTAAAGGGAAATATTTACTTAATCGATCATCTGGTGTTAATCGTATCGTAGGTGGATCGGTTCAAATTAATTAAACAGTTGCTTGAAAATAATAAAAAATGCTGACAATTATGGATATTTTGAAGGCAGTGATGTTAAACAATAACACTCTATATTCATAAATTAAATTACCGATTGATACCAAATAAATGAGCAATACTCTTACTACCAGCGAGCTGGCCTATTTAGACATATATGAACAATATGTTGATGAGGCTTCCTTTCTCTGGTTAATGCATACCATAGCAGTAGACCAGCCTCATTACGGTGTTACAGAGCTGCGCAATCTTGAAAAAAGAATTGAGTCTCAGTTAACTGGCCTAATAGGTAATCTTGATATCTCATGGGCTATATGTGAACAAAGAATTGAAGATGGCGCAGATTCAGGTGAGATTTTCACCGCGACTATTCTTGCTTTTAGAAGTCATGATCAAGCTAAAATTCAAACGGTTGTTGAAACCGCAATGTCTTCTGAAGAAGGTTACCAGGGATTATTATATGCCTTAACATGGTTGCCGGGTAATCTGGTTCATGACTGGGTTAAACGGTTTTTTACAAGTAAAGATTTAAACCACAAAAAACTGGCTATTCAGGTTTGTAATATCAGACGTGAAAACCCGGCTGATTACCTGGTTAGTATCTTGCAACGTGAAGATTGCCTGGAAGATATTAAGTTATATATAGCCGCCTTAAAAATAACTGGTGAACTTAAACGTTTTGATTTATTAGAACATGTACTTAAAGCAATTGAACACGATGATGAGACGGTTAAATTCTGGGCAATTCGCTCAGCTATATTTATAGGTGATAAAGCCCAGGTTACTAAATTAGAACCATATATTTCTAAGCCGTCTGAATTACAACATGAAGCCATTGAAATTGCGTTTAGAGTTTTACCGGTAGAAACCGCAAGACAGTGGGTATCAAAGTTAGTTGATGACCCTGAACAGATTAGAACACTCATTATTATAACGGGTGTTATTGGTGACCCATTCGCCATTGACTGGTTACTGCAAAAGATGAATGAAACTGAATTTGCACGAGTTGCAGCTGAAGCATTTTGTTTAATTACGGGTACTAATTTAAGTAAAATGGATATGACCAGTCCAGCACCTGAAAACAATGACTCATCACCAAATGATGAGCCAGATGATGAAAACATTAAAATGCATGATGATGAAAATTTACCATGGCCTAACACTTTAAAAGTACAAAGTTACTGGAATTCAATTAAAGCTAATTATACAGCAGGGCAGAGATACCTTTTAGGTAATCATATTGGATTACTGTTTCTTAAGAATAATTTAGATACAGCACTTCAAAGGCAACGTCATGCTATCGCTATAGAGATTTCCTTGATTGATAAAAACGAAAAGTTATTTAATACACGTGGCAAAGTAAGTTAGATGTTAGAATTAAAAAATCATACACCACTATCGGCTGAAATTATTCCAGGTCTGGATAAAAATGGCTATGACTATGCTGCGCTTATAATAAAAGGGAATTTCACACTAAACCCTGCTAACCCAAATCTGGTTTTATCACAACAACCTGCAAAGCTAATTAAAGCGGATAAATATTACGATGAAGCGGATAACTCCAGCGTTCAATATGAATCTGATACCTGCATTCTGAAACCCAGCACAGACATTGTATTAAATGGTCATGCATATGCACCCAATAATAAAATGGCGCAATCGGTAGATATTGGGTTACAGGTTAATAATCAAAATATTAATTATCGAGTCTTTGGTGATCGTCAATGGGTAAAAAGCGGCCTTAATTGGTCTGTCACTCAAACTAAAACGTTCGATAGAATAGCATTAACGTATGAAAATGCTTTTGGTGGTGTAGATATTTCCACTCTTGAGGAAGAGTTAGTACAGTATTCTGAATTTAACCCAATAGGTAAAGGTTTTGTAGGTAATAAAAAAACGCCTGTAGAAGGTTTACACCTGCCGAATATTGAAAATCCACAGGCTTTAATTTCTCATTATAATGATAAACCCATGCCGAGCGGTTTTGGATTTATCTCACGTAACTGGCAGCCCAGAACTAATTTAGCTGGTACTTACGATAAAAGCTGGGAAGAAAATAGACAGCCCTTATTACCCCTGAATTTTGATGAAAAATATTTTAACGCGGCCCATCCTAATTTAATAACGCCACAGCACCTTATCGGTGGTGAACAAATTCAGTTAAGAAATTTAAGTCAGTTAGGTGATATTAATTTCGTTTTACCTGAGTGGACACTACCAGTAAAAGTAACTGTAAAGGGGCGCTCAAAATCGATTAAACCCGTATTAGATACAGTTGTTATTGAACCCGATATAAACAATGTTTCTCTAACCTGGCGTGTAACCATGCCTTGTTATAAACAGTTTCTTTATATCAATTCAATAACCATAGGCAAAAAGGTAAAAGCATGACAGCTAAAAAATCATCAGTTGTCATCACAGCAATGGGTGCTTTAACACCGTTAGGTGAAGGCGTAGAAGCAACTTGTGCCGCAATAGAAGCAGGCATTAGTCGAGTTACTGAACATGCTTATTACCAATGTACGCCGGATGATCCTGAATGGGATGAAGATTTACCTTTATTTTCAGCCAGTGTACCGACTATTGATCCCTTTACAGATGGGTTAGATCGTTTCATGGAACTATCCATGCCTTCATTAACTGAAGTGATGGAAAAATCTAATCTCAAACGCACAGATTTAGCAAAAACTTCATTTTATTTATCTCTACCACAGCAAGATGAAGCGACTTTTAATTTGGGTCTGGCAGCTAATTTATTACCCACACTGTGTAAACAAACCGGTTTAACCTCGTTTCAAAACACTAAAATTAACCAGAGTGGTCATACCGGTGTTTTTGCTCATATAAGTGAAGCCATAGACCTGTTAGAAAGTGGCTCAAGCGAGTTTTGCATAGTCGGTGGCGTTGACTCTTATTTATTAAATAACAGGTTAGCATTTCTAGACTCTACCTGGCGTATACGCAGTGATAGAAACGTAGATGGCTTCATCCCCGGCGAGGCATCTATTATGCTTATGCTAGAGACAGAAAGCCATGCTAAGGCCCGAGGAGCGAAGATACTTGCTAAGATTACCTCTATCGCTGAAGGCCTGGAACCTGACGTGATTAGCTCTGAAAAAACGAGCAGTGGTAGTGGTTTAACTCAGGCAATCAGAGGTATATTAGATAACAGCTCTAATACTAGTTTTGAGTCTGTTTATTGCAGTTTAAACGGTGAAAGTTATTATGCATTTGAATGGGGCATACAGCTAACACGGCTTAATACTGCATTCAATAAATTAACCAGCCTCGAGCACCCAGCTGAATATGTTGGCGATATAGGTGCAGCAACCGGTGGTTTATTAATTGCCAGTGCTACAAATGCACTTCAAACAGGCTTAAATGAAAGCAATAAAGCTTTATTATGGTCATCTTCAGACACTGAACAACGCATGGCATTATGCCTTGAACAGGCATAATTTAATAAAAGGATATTACAATGGCAGCTAAAACCAATGCAAATAAGAGAACAGTTGTTCATAAATCCAGTACAGGAATACTAACTGCATTTCCAGACGTCTGTAAAACTCCAACACCTGCTGGGCCCATTCCCATACCCTATCCAAATATAGCCATGTCCAGTGATACAGCTAAAGGTAGTAAAGACGTCAAAATGGACGGCAACCCGATCATGCTTAAAGATTCAAAATTTTCAAAAAGCACAGGTGACGAACCAGGTTCTGCAGGAGGCGTTGTTTCAGGTGTTACAAAAGGAGAGGCTATTTTTATCAATTATTCATTTGATGTGAAAGTTGAAGGTAAGAATGTACCTCGTCTTGGTGACATGATGATAACTAATAAAAAGAATACGCCACCTATGCCTGAGGTTCAGCCTCCTTTAATTGTTATACCAGTTCCAGATAAAGAAGAAGTAGAAAATAAAGTAACTTCTGTGAAAGTCATATAATAAGGAGAAATTGATATGACTATAAAACAATATATAAACTTACCCAAAAAAGAAATTTTTAAGGATAGTGATATAGATAGTATCGATCGTTGTGGTGATATAACAATTGAAGTAGAAGTAGATAAAGCTGATAAAGCAATTTCTTATAAAGCGAAAGTCACACCTGTAGAATCTAAAGATATTTACAATAAAGATGAGCTAATTAGAAATAAAAAATTCAGATTACGTAAAGGGGTTGCGGGTATTGTTGATAGTAAAAAAATACTCGTTGAAGGCATAGGTCTCCCAGCTGCAGGTGGATATAAATATAAAGTTGAAGTACAAGATGCTGCGGGTAATACTGTGTCGACACCAGTTGAAGTTGAAACATGTAGAAAATTATACTATCAAAAAATTTCGATGGAAACAGGATCGAATACTGTTCCCTCATACTCCATGTCTTTTCTTGAAGATGATAGTTTGCAACATCATATTACAATTGAAAACAAAGGAAGTGAAGTTAAAATCCCATACATGAAGACAGTAATGATGCAAGATAATGGGCATAATTTAACTCCCTTTGGTACCTCAATATCGAATGCATTTAATATAGATAATGAATTGAAAAAAATGGGTATGGCAGTTGTTTATACGGAATACTTAGCTGACAAAGGTAGTGATGTATTTAGTGGAGCTATTGTTTTAGGTGCTAATGGTGGCTCAATTAATGCGCAATTTACAAGAACACACCTTATTGTAGAAGGTAATAGCTTTCTATGGCATGGCTTAGATGATACAGAAGATGCTAATAAAGAATTCTTTGATGGCGGTGAAGTAAAGTATAGAGATGCCAGTAATAGCGCGAATAATCTAACCTATCTGATAAATAAGTCAGACGTTGATGTAAATGGAACGGCCTGGTTTTCTCATGGTGGTTATTTTAAAATCCAAATTGCTATACTACCTGGAACAACTTTAGAAACAATGTCCACAAAAGCTATTGGAACTGTCGAAGTTGAAGTTGATGTCATGATTGCTGATGGCTGGACAAATGGATTTAGCTGGCCATATAACAATACAACTAAAATCATAACTTGTGCTAGAAAGGTTGAGTGGGAAGATATGCCTTCAAATACTCGAGAGTATACATGGGTACATGAAATTGGTCATAGATTTGGAATGACTCCCTGGGGTAATGCCACCTATGGTGATGCAACAAGAAGAAAAAAATTACCAGATGCACCAAGCAAAATGTATTACGATGCAGATGGAAAAAATTATGGTGGTCACCGAGGCCCGCATTGTGGAAAAGGTGCAGCTTATGATGAAGCAAATGATTCATGGTCAGGTACTCCTGAATGTGTAATGTTTGGAGCAAATGGGATTGGAAATAATCATGCCCCAAGCAGTTATTGTGATGAATGTAAGCCTCTAGTTAGAAAACTTGATCTATCAGAATAGCTAGAATTATATATGCTTTCTAAAATATTATTATTATTGTTAATCTCTATAACTCTTAATGCGAATGAGAAAATGAATCAAGAAACAAATCTTTTTGAACTTCCTTCAGGTTGCGATTTTTCTAAAGTTGGTAATAACCATACAATGAAAACTGATTGTAGCCCTGTGTTAAAGGACCCTTACTTTAGTGAGTTTACAGGGCTTTTAATCAATTCCGCAAAAGAGTACATATGGCCTAAAAATGATTCTATAGAAAACTATCAATCTCTTCCTAATGGAGGGAATAATAGCCCTCTAAAATTTACAATTTCAGGATTAGCTAAAATTCCAGACTCCACATTAGATTTTGATGGTGATGTTTCCTATGAAATTTTAGTTGTAGCCGTAGATCAAAAAACAGCAAAAGCGTACAGTTCTAAGATGATAAAAAATGGCAGACCTGGAACAAAACCAATTGGCACTTTAAGTAAAAATAATTTGACTCATGATTTTATAAGAAAACATTATTTTAATGTTGATCTTGTTAGTAATGCAGGTCTACCAATATCGGAAGCAGTGTATACGGTTTATGCAATGATTGGTGAATATAAATCTAATGTCTTGACTGTAACTACTAAATTTAAAAACGATTAATTAAAATGAATAAAGAATATTATATTGAAATTAATGCATCAGAAAATATCACGAATTTTGATGGCATAAAAGTACAGGGTGAATTTAGTGTTAATAATGAAGAAACATGCATACAGAGTACTAACGAAAACATACTTAAACATATAGTATTAGTTGTGACACGTTCAGCTAATTATCAAACGGTCTCTCCATTTTCAGATATTGTTGTTTTTAAAGATGATGTAACTATTAACTCGAACAATGTATCAGGATTATTTAATATTTCTATTAAAGATCATGTTTCATTTAATGGGCCCGGAGATTATTACATCTTGTGCTCATTAGGAACTGAGTTATCTAATACATTAAAAATAACCATCTAACATTATTATTTAATTTGCTTAGGCAATACAGGATCAAACAAATCACCAAACAGGCTGTGTAATACTAATTTCCTTTCGGCCTTTTTACTTCTTTTTATATCTTTCCACGGTACTACATAGAGAATTTTAGGTAATTCTTTATTTCCTTTAATGATGGTTGTTCGTAGCTCTATTTTGTCTTCTGCATAAGCGACAGAAGTCATAACTGTAATTACTAGCAATATTATAAAACGATTAACCATCTTTCAATGTTCCTTCCAGATGTGTAATCCATTCTTTTGTGGCTTCATCCGGTTTTTTCAATAAGCTCATGTATATCTTATAGTGTTTAATTGCGAGATTAATTTCCTGCAAATATATGTCATATAGTAAGGCCAGGTTGTATTGCGCATTGGCATAAGCTGGTTTTATTTCAACTGCTTTTATATAATCATCCTTAGCTTTGTGTATCTTTCCATCAATAACATAGAGCTGTGCCCGTAGGTTTAATGCCTGAGCCTGTTTTAGGTTTAACTCCAGGGCTTTATTTATTTGCTTTAATGATTTTTCATATTCTTTCTTTTTGAAATGAACTAATGCAAGATTTGAATAAGCGCCTGCAAGGTCAGGTTTATTTCTAATAAATTCATTAAAAATTCGTTGTGCTTTAGACAGGTCATCATTATATAAAGCTGTTATACCATTACGATATTTATCACGGTCAGCCTTAGAAACAGACTTACTTTGTTCTGTTTCTTCTACGGTATTATCATCACCAGTAGGTCTGGTGTTTTCCTGACCACAGGAAGATATAAACAGAGCTGAAGCAATCAATATAAGATGACTACGACTTATAGCTAAATTATAAATTGAATTAATAATAGATTTAATGAAGTACATTTATATAGTTATCCACTTTAGGTTTTCTATTATATCGAGTTGGAAACAGGGAAATTAACTGTTCATGGCTCTTCTTAATCCATTGATTATAATGGCCATCTTTAACTCGAGTTAAATTGATCTCAAAAAACTCAATTGATTTATCTTCAAATGGAAATGCCTGATCTTCTAATAATATTTCATACTGATCGAGCTCTTCAGCATTTAGTTTAGTTGGGCGATCAGATTCAAGTAGAGAAATACTAAAATTCTTATATATTAATGCGATAGAGAAAGTGGCTTCAGTAGCTGCCTCATAGATTTTATATTTAGAAGCATTACCGTAATATTTAACTGAACTTTGCATAGCTCCTTTTTTCTTCTTCAAACTCCGCTTCAATGGCAAAGATAACCTGATTTTCTCAAAGCGAGCTTTTTCACTTCTGGCCAGACCAATATTAGCAAAAGAAGTTATGTAACGTGTTCTGTCAGATTTCACATTATTAAGGGCTTTTTTATCTGCCTTGATAATGTTTTTACGCCATTTATTACCTTTACCCACTAAGCCTTTTTTATCATATAACTCGGTCAGTTTATTCATTGATTCTAAATATTGGGGATAGGGTTTTTTAAATTTACGTGCATACTCTTCATATGAACGGATAGCATCATTAGTTTTATTCTTCTCTTCATATAATTCAGCAGCCTGCCATAATGCTGCAGACTTGATAGCAACATTGCCCCCCATAGACGATATCTTCTCAAACTCGGCTGCTGCTTTAATCCCCTGATTAGAGCTTAGATAGGCTACTGAGAGTTTCTTTGAAACGTCAGGCTGTAACTTATTACGTGGATATAACTTCTGGAATCGTTTTATATCTGTAATAGCGTTATTCCATTGTTTGTGCTGCATATTTAATGCGATAGCATCATACAGGCCTGTAGCTGCAATTGCTGAGCCCATCGCTACCATTGAAATTCTAGAGTAATGTTTTATCGCCTGAGGTGTTTCTTTATTGCTTAATGCGACTTCACCCTGTTTGTAGATTGAAAGCGCTAATTTATCAGTAAATTTAAGTTTTTCCTTTTTACTTATACCAGGTGTAATAACTAATTGGCTATATAGTGACTCAGCTTCAGCATATTCTTTTAATTTAAAATATGACTCTGCTTTTAGACCACTGATATACGTTGTATTCTTATTTTTACTATTGGTGATTAAAATATCAGCTAATTCAATAGTCGTTTTATATTCTGTCGCTTTATAAGCTAACTCTGCAGCATGTAAAATAATTTTATGCGTTTGTTTATCTGCAGGATATTTTTGTGAGTATTTTAAAGCGTAAGATATATGCTTCTTAAGATAACCCTTGTTTTTGATATCCTTAGATAATAATTTGTCACTAACAATAATAGAGGCATAGGCCGCTTTTTTATGGATGATTAAATCATTATCATAAGCGGCTAATTCATAATACTTTAAAGCGTCTTTATAGTTATTTCTCTGGTTTAATAACTCAGCATAGAGGAAGTAAATGTTATCTTTTTGAGCGTATGTACTGTAATGCTTTAAGTATCTTTTATACCAGAGATCTGTTGATTTATAATCTGCTGTTTTAGCTGATTTCTGATATTTGTTATGATAGTAGCCCGTCATTAAAACTACATATTCTTTTAATGAACGTCTAATCGCTCGGTTTATACTCGAATTTTCATTCTGATTTTTCCAGTATTTACTGGAAGGGTTGTACTGCAGGTAGAAGTTTTCTATTGCACCGTAAACTTTATTTGTAAAACCACTATTTTTCCATATTTCAATAATCTTTAGATGAGAGTAGGGGATATTATCTGATTTTGGATAAAACTTAATAAACTGTTGATGAGTATCGACTGCATCAGAGTACCGTTCCTGTTTTAGATAAATCTCTGCAACCATAGAATAGGTATGATAAGTGTATATAAAATCAGGTTGATCTTTAAAATATTCCTGTAAAGGTTCAGCACCACCTAAATATGAAAACGCCAGGCCTACCGCCCTGAAGTATTCGTCAAACTGTTCACGTTCTGATTTATTTAATTTTTCAAATTCATCAAACTCATGTTCTAAAACAGCTTTTAAAAAATCGTCTACTGCATCAGTATAATATTGTTGTTTAAACCTTGACCAGCCACGTTTAAATAGAGACTTTTCATAAAATATCGTATTATCTTTGGCTATTATGGCTTCTGTATATGAAAATTCAGCTGTACTGTAATCTCGATATGAAAAAGCATCTTCTGCTATACGAAACTGAGCTTCTGCATAAAATGGGCTTTTAGGATATTTTTCAGACAACTGGGTTAAAGCATCTACTGACTCCTGATGATCACCTCGTTGATCATATGCTTTAGCTATTTGGTAGAGCAGGGTATCGTTATTCTTTGACTTTGGATAATCCTTAAGTGAAGTACTAAGCAGGTTAATTGTTTTATCCAGTCGTGCATTATATCGCCTGTCATCAAATGCTTCTTTTTCATCTGTACTTAGATTTTCCTGTTGTTGTAATAATTTGTCACTATAACTAAATTCAAGTTCAGCTAGTCGACTTAACGCTTCTAAACGGGTGTTATCATCTTCGCCGGCGTTATTTAAATAGTTCGTATAAGCTTCTCTAATTTCATCTTCAGATTTAGGTTTGATAAAAACCTTATTCTTAGATTGCAGTCCTGTTGATACATCTATATCAGCCAGACTAGGCGGTTTATCCTCTGACATACATGCGGATAGAAGCGCCATGCAAGTGAATAACAAACTCCATTTCATATTGTATCTCTTAAACATATTAATTATTCGTCTCTTTGGTATTGTCGTATAAACGAGCGAGACCATATCTAGATTGATTTAGATAACTCTTTAAATACTCTTTTCTCTGATTGGCTAAATCAGTAATCACCTGTTGATAAGTAGTATCAAAACGTTTTATTAGCTTATTAATTTTGTTTTTTATCTTTTTATTTTTAGATAGAGTCTTGAATTCATTTAAGCGTTTATAATTTTTAATAAATGACTCTGGGTATCTATTTGTATAATCAAAATTATTATTCTCAACTATAAAGCTGGATGTTTCAGCGTTATATATCAGTTTATTAAAGTCTGATTTTTTATTTGAAATTCTCTCAAGATTAGCTGAACGTCGTTGATAATAATTCATAGCTTCGGTATAAGTGGTTGTAACTGTTAACTCCTGCTGAAGTTTCTCATATACATAAGGTACTAGCAGATATGATTCATCAACTGACAGATCAGATGTTTTTTTGTTTTTTAATATTGTCAGTGCATTTAAGCCACCTACAAAATCACCCTGGCTAGTTGCTGTTAAACCAATTCCTAATAATGCTCTATTTGTATAACGACTTTCTAAGCCGATATGTCTAAATGCATCACGTGCATCTCGATAATACTCACGTTGTAAGAGGGCATAACCTAATACCAGATAAAGACGATTCGTTAATTCGTCTTCATTAGTCTTGTTATATTGAACAATCAGGTCATGAATTTTTGTTTGTGCATCTGTCCACCAACCTTGTCTAATATTAGCAATAGCGGTATTGAGTTGCGCATAACTATAATATTGAGAAGTTGGCTTTACTTTTTTATAGTTTTCTACAGCCAGGCGGTGTTTTTTAAGATGTTGTAAAGCCGAGCCATTTAATAACAGTGCATAGGCTGCATTTTCTTCTGATAACTCAGCAATAATACCTTTTAGTAACTTATGTACTTGAGACCACTCATTACGTTGTGCATGATATTTAGCAAATATAAACTGAACGGTGCTTAGTAACGACTTATCGCCTTCGTTTTTAATTTCTTTAAACAGCGTATTAGCCAGATTCCATTCATTTTTATCTAAAAGCAGTTCAATAATTTCGAAAACAGCTTTAGTATCGAGGTTATCTTTCACTGTTTCAATATTAAAATAGATTAACTGAATAGCGGCTATTGACTGGTTTGAATCATTCAGTATATTAACATTAATTAATAGCTCATCGATATCAGCTATTTTTTTCAGGCTTTCTACAGAGTAACTTTTAACATCCTGATAAAACACAGATGAGAGGCTTTTATAACGGTCTTCTAACTTCTGTATCTGGGTGTTTATTTTTACCTGATCAGATAAGGTCGGCTGGCTAATAAATAGACAAACAGAGAGCAGAGGGAGGGCTTTAAATACATTTTTGAACCTGTTGTTCATTTCTTCAAATCCATTGTTGCAACATTGGTTCTATTTACTGATAAATCAATAGGTTAAAAGTAATATAACATTTATTTAAGATTGTGAAATATACCATTTAGAGGATATTCTGGCAAATGCATGGGCATACTTTTGAGAATTAACTGGATATCTTACTGATCTGACGTATTAAAACATCGAAGTAGCAAAATAACCAATTAATATGGTCATTTAAGACAATAGAAACCTTCATATTAGATACGTGTAGATTATATAATACGCAAACTCGTCTCTACCTTGCAATTTTCCACTTTCCATCAATTTTAGCCATAAAAACTTCTAGTTCAAACTCCATTTCATCTGATGTGAATGCTATTGGGTTCTCGCCTGTAGTTGTTGTAATAAATATGAGTTTATTCTTTCCACAAATTTTGAACTCTAAATTTTCAGCTTTTATAATTTGGCTAGTTAAGCCTGTTTGATCAGCAAGCATTTTGTATGTTGTAGTAACAGCATCTTCTAAAACGGAATACGGTTTATTAACAGATAGAGATTCGTCTTTAACTTTAAATTTTTGTAATTCAATAGCCTTACTAATGTTGTTGCTGCTTAAGCTGCTTGTTAATAAGTTCAGAATGTCAACTATTTCAGTTTTGTCTGCTTCGGTTAATGTTGTAAGAACAGATGCTGTACTCCATAACTTGGTAGGTATTGATTTATTAAAATCGAATTTTACTGAGCGTGATAATGGGTATATAAAATTCTCAATATCTTCATCTTTATTTCTATAATTAAGTGTGACCAGAGTTGTTTTGGCTAAGGGGGTTTTACTTTTAGGGTCGTGTAAAAAAATGCTTATTGATATATTAGGGTTATAGTCTTCAGTACTATCAGGTGAAGGTAATATGTCGATTGAAACAGTGTTTTCACCTTCGATTAGCCAGGTATTCATAGGTACAATAGTGTTGAGACTGTCAGTATCGGGTGAAACGATGATTGGTGCGTCATTAATGTTTATTGTAGCAATTGCATCATGCGTTTCAGCCTTTAAAAAATAATAATCTGCGGATAATATGTTATTTTTACTCATAGTGTTTTTTGTAAACCCTAGTATTAATAATATAATAAATAATGAGATATACAATTTCATATATTTTCCAGTTGGTTAAGCAAGTAGTAATAGTTATTGATTTTACTATCTAGATAGCCATAAATTTCAAGGAGTCTATTTATTTTATCGTATTTTGTAATGAATATAAGTTTAGAGATGTTCTTTCCGAAAGTTAATTCTGAAAAAATACCACTATGAACATCGTTAGAGTTATTGTGTGTTTCCTTAACATATTAATACCCTAAAGCTTAAACTCCACGTGAAGCCGTCTATTTAATTACTGTATGGTATATCGAATTGAATGTAATTGCAGTAAATGCAAACTCAGCATCGAGCATATCCTGATTTGTTTTAGCTTAAAGTTTTTTAATTACCGATAATCTTATTTAAACCATAAAAACAAAGAACAAAAACTAGTAGGAATATTAAAAATGAATGAGCATATCAACCAGAATTAACAGATGATATTTTTTACTTTTATCCAGTCACTACTTTGTATAATAGAAAATCAATGTCGATAAATAATATGTATAGGGATATTTTTTGATTATCTAGCTTTCGTATAATTTCGTTTTCAATTAAAGCAGAATCGCTTTTACTAAGCCCTAATAATTAGAAACGATAGATTAATTTAATGCCAATCAAGCCAATTATGAAAAACAATCCTCCAGCCATTACCCCAAAATAACTTAATCCTTGTGTTCCTGGCTTAAGAACCGCTAGCCTCATCTCTGGGCTGAAATATACTGTAACAGGTTGACCTTCTTCTGGTAGAGAATCTAATATTTCTTGTGATTTTTGTTTATTTCCATCACTAGGTCTATTTAGATAATCGATACGAGACCATTTTAAAGTCTCACTTTTATATTTAAATTAATACTCAACTTTAGGGCTATAAGTCATTCCAGAGTTGGATTGCGATGTGGTTGTTGCAGTATGTCCACCATATACATTTTTAGATAATATGATGCCTGGGCATTTCTCCCAATTAACTGTATCAAGTGCAATATTATAGTCACGTAACCAGTAATTCATTGCCCATAACCCCATTAATAGTGGGAATAGGGCTACAAATGTAAAAATATATTTTATAACGTTGTTTGTTTCAGGTTTATTTGTGTTTCTATAGAGTTTTGCTGAGTGTTTTTATTAGGAATTACTTCTTTTTTTGAGGTAATAATTCCATATAAAATTTAATGAAAAAACAAGAGTAATAATTATTATTAATTGGTATAAATTCATTTTTAATTATCTAGTTAAAATCCACTTACCATCTTTTTTTCTGAAATACATGTCGTAACGGATCGAACCACCAGTTTCAATGCTAAATGCTATCGCAGGAACCCAGTTAGGTCTAAGGAGACGTGTTAACTTACCGTTTTTTTCAACGTTGAAGTTAACACTTAATTTATCTAGGTCTATTAATTTTAGTTTTTTGTCAGAAGCTGAATCATTTAATGATTCGAATAAAGTGTTTTCAGTTTCTCCTGGCTTTCTATAAAACGCTTTATCTAATTCATTGTTACGTTCCATGAATAATGGTTTCAATATTTCAATATTTTTATTAGTTATCGCATCTTGTACTTTTAAATACTCTGCTAACAGGGTATTTAGTTTTTGGTAATATTCATCATCACCTAATATATCATAGTTTTCTAAATCATCACTTTCAAAAAACTTCCATAAAGGGATAGAGGAAGGTGCATGTATTTTCCGTGAATAGACAAGGCCACCTTTGAACGTAGGTATTTTTTCAACAGATATGTCTGATACCTTAATATCTCCATTCTCGCTAATTTTAAATTCATTGTTAGAATCAAATATACCTGATGGTGAGCTATTTATTTCTTCTGAATTATTTGCTGATAATCCAGTGATGTTTATTGTAGACAAAGTATGAAATAAATTTTCATCTAGATTGCTTTTTAGAATAAGGCTATATTCTAAACGGGCGTGCGGATTAAACTCTTCTCCTTTATTCGGCGGTCTAACTTCAACCTCAATTTTGTTGTTTGAAGTATGTATCCAGTGATTAACAGGTAGAGTAGTTGACAGCTGACCGTCTGATCCATTTTCCCGTAATACTGTTATCCCGTTTAACTTAAGGATATAACGTATACCAAATGTATCGATTTTAATAAGAAATGAAGGCTGGTTTTGTAAAATACTCATATTAGGACCATTGCTATTTTCTGTTGCATGTGTTGAAGAGATGAATAAATAAGTTATAAAAATAATTATTGTATAGTTCATATATTTTATATCTGTTGTTTATAATTTTTCTTAATTTACTAAAGTCCCGCTTCCTGCGTTTGGCGTATCAGGATGGTAGAATTTGAGTATAACAGGCTTTATTACTACCCCATGATTTACCCTAAGGTATGACGCATTCAAGTTGTTTTAATGACGAATTAATGAGTATTATTTTAATGTAATACCACGATGCTCATCAACTGTTAACAGCATAGGCTTTTTATACATTATATTTTGCTCAATAACACCGACTAGATCTGCGTGTGTAGCCATGTCAATTATTGTAACGACATAAACCGTATGACTAAAGCCTTTAGTAAATTCAAAATTTACAAAACGCTCACCACTATCAACCGTTTCATATTCATTTAGACTATTATTTCTAAGCCTCTCTATATAACGTATTTGTAACTCATTAGGTATACCCTCAATAATTGCTTTATCTTTAATATAAGTGGGTAAGGGCATAAGTAGATCAGAATTATTATTTTTAGGAATAAGGATAATTAAACCTAACCAGACAAATAGTAAAATCAACATAAAGCCATAAAACCAACCTTTACTTAAATCATATTTGTTGATAATCACATCAAAGGCATCTTGAGCACCAGTTAAAGGCAAAACTGTATCAGTAGGATTTGAAATATAAACAGGATAGACACAAGCATTTAAAATGACTGCACCCGCCAAAGAAAATACGAGCAAGCCAACTGTTACTGAAAAAACCGAGTAAATATGAAACCGATTAGCTTTTGTTCCTATATTATTTTTTGAAACAGGGTCTTTTTTAAATACCTGCGAACGATATATATTGTTGAATGTCGTGTTATACATTTTATCGACGTCATAACCAGATATTACCTTTTTATCTATATCATTAATTTCATAATAAACCCCGGTACTCTCACTTTTATGACCCAGATAAACCAACTCCTGTTTATCACCAACCAAACCGAGAAATAATACATTCATAAACCCGGAGAAAGACAAAGATAAAACTAGAACAATAAAAAATAAACCTAAGATATAAACACCAACATGGTCTACTTTTGAGAAATTTAATACCCACCACTTAGTGATATCCCAGAGTGATAAATGATAAAAATAACTGGCATAAAAATGTAGAAAAACAAATGGAAATGCTAATGATATGAAATGGCGGATGGTTAGGATTAAATTTTGCATATTAGAAATAATAATTAGTATACATATAGCGATTATTTAACTGTTGAATAACTTATTAACGTAATAAAAGGCTGCTGTAAAAATAACAATAAATACTAAAAAGAAGAATCCCAACCAATCATAATTAACAGAGGAAAGATCTTTAGATGTGATCAAGCAGGAGTTATGAGGATTTTGCGGGTTACAATATACTTGTGTTGTTTCCCCTGATTTGTATATTTCTATTAACTTATTTGCATATTTCTCATCAAAAAATACATTTGATATAAGTGGGTAGAACTGAGTTCCTCTATATTCCTTACCTGCAACCCGGTATATATAACAAAGATTAATTTTATATTCAGTGAATGATTTATTTAAAGACATAGATGAAATTGTATTGTTTTTTAACAGTCTCAATGTCTATAAATTCAATACTCCCTGTTGCTTCCTGTCAATCCTTGCTATTAATAAACAAGAATAAAGCACTTATAAAAAACACAAGAACAAGAGAGATATAGGAGCGACATGTTTTTATTTCCGAATAAAAAATATACAGCTTTGTTTACAATGCACTAAAATACATAAAATAAATTGCTGATCACTTACTCAAAGTGAGTAGTATATTTATTAAAAAAACTAATTAATTATGTATAAATATACTTGAAACCAACTAAAGCCAATAAAAAAAACACAACACCTATTGAAATCCCAAAGTAACTACTATTATTAGCACCAGTAATAAGAACAGATTTTTTTAACTCAGGATTATAAAACACATCAACATAATCGCCCTCAGACGGTAATGAATTCAAAAAAGCTTGAGGTATTTTAATGTCTCCATATGCAGGAGTATTTAAAAAATCAATATTATCAGATTTATATTTTTTGTCTTGATATGTAAAATGATATTCGACTTCAGGATGATATGATCTGCCTGATATCTGAGTCCCACTAACACCAGTAGACCTATCTGAACCGATGGATTTTTTGATTATTACACCTGGATAAGATTGCCAATTTAACGTATCTTTAGCTAAATTATAATCACTTAACCAATAATTTATAGCCCACAACCCACCAATCAGGGGTATGAAAAAGATAATTGTAAGAAAACCCTTAACTTGATTGTTTTTAATATTTTTATTATTTAAATCGGTTTTTTCTATTACTATGCCGGAACTATTATCAGTTGTTTTTGACTTTTTTTTACTATTAAAAGCCATATCCCAAATATAATTAATGGATAATATGATAATTAGAATTGATAACGCTTGAGTAAAGTTCATAATTATTAAGATTACTATTACCTAGTTAGTATCCACTTGTTGTTTTCTTTTCTGAAAATAAGATTATATCTTTGACTTCCATATCCATTTTTAAAATTCAATGTTATAGCGGAAGACAATCCGTCTCTTGTCAGACTAACAAGCTTGTTGTTACTTTCAACAGTAAAATCAACATTATTTTTATTCAAGTCTACTAATTCTAATTCAGTATTTTTAGCAGCATCTAATAATGAAGTGGATATTTTATTTTTCATAGTGCCAGGCTGATAGTAAAACGCAGCATCAAGTTCTCTATTTCTTTCTTCGAAGAGAGATATGATTTCATTGATTTGACCCGTTTTAAGTGCCGATTGAACTTTTCCGTACTCTATTAAAAGCGTATCCATTAATGAATAATAGTCATTATCACTCATTGATTCTAAATTAGGTAATTCTTCACTTTCAAAAAATTTCCATAATGGAAGCGAATTAGGGATCTCTAACTTTCTTTCAAAGCTTAATGCCCCGTCGAATTCTTTCAATTTGGTTTCAGATATATCATAAATAACAATATTACCTGAAGAAGACAACTTTAAGTCCTCGTTATAAGATCCCGAAGCACTACTATCTTTAATGAACTCTTTATCATTATTACTAGCATCAAATTTTATGGTTGAAATAGAATGTGTTTTTTCTTTATCTTGATTGGTGGCAACTAAAAGTTGAATTTCAACAAATGAGCTAGAATTAAATTTAACACCTTCATCATCAGGCATAACCTGTAATGTTAATGTATTACCTCCTGACCGCATCCAGTGATTTACTGGAAATACAGTAGAAAGCTGGCCATCACTGTCAAGTTCGTTATGCACTGATGCACCATTTAATTCAACAAAATAAGATATTCCTGAGGCATTAAGCTTAAGTGTAAAATATGGATTGTTAGTAAGTGGATTCATTTCTTTGCCTAAAGTGTTTGCATTAATGTTTGTATTAACCAAGAAAAATACAGTTATCAATAATAGTTTGATATAAGCCATGGTTACAGATCTATATCTGATACTTGTGAAGGCTCATTAGATTCTAGAGGTTTATTTTTAGGCCAGTAATCTGATTTAAATATTTCCGTTAATTTTTCCATTTTGTTTCCTCGACCCTTACTCTCTTTATTAGACTTTTTAGAAGCAAATTTACCACCTTTACCTCTTTGTCTATTGTTGCTTGGGTCAGCTTGATCAGATTGCAACTCATCAGATCCTATCTCAGAATAATATGTATAATATATAGCCGCACCTGTGAAGTCGACTTTTCCACCAATAGCAGGTTTATCTTTTTCTGTTGTCGCAAATAGAGTAAAGAACACACCTATGCCCTGAGATGCATTTTTTGCTCCTTTAACATGAAGCTCTGCTCCAAATGTGATTTTAACATAGAATATTTTAGCTTCAGCTTTAATTTTAGCTTCAAGGCCTATAGTGATTCCAGCTGTTGCTTCAGAGACTTTATCACCACTTGTACTTAACCATTTATCTTTAGCCGATTTTTTCCAATTTAAAGTTGTAGACGCCTCACCTGTAAGTATTAAATCTATTGCAATTACAGCCTTCGCATTTAAATTTTTTGAGCCTATCCCATCAGTAGCTGCTTTTGTTTTTATCTCTTGCAAAAACGGGCCTAGTGGAGTTGTGAATAATAACAACCACTCAAGTAAGTCCATTTTTACATCAGCTTTTATAAGAGGCGAAAAATTGAAATATATTTCACCACCAATATCAACATCAAAATCATCAGTTGCTTCTATAAGCTCTATATTTCCACCAAGCGATAATGAGGGCCAAGTCATATTAAATTTGACGAGACCTTTCGATGAATCTGCTTTTCTATAAAATTCATCTAACTTATATACCAGGCCACGTATTGAATTTTGCAATCCTGGCATGTAACGTTCAGCATCTTTTTTATCACTTGTCTCAAACGCCCAATTTTTATCTCCAACATTTCCGTTTAATTTAGCGCTTATTTTCCATTCACTTTCTTTTTTCTTTTTACCAAAGTTCTTGCCATCATCGTTAGTTCCATCAGGTTGTTGGTAACCTAGTGAAACACTACCATCCCATTTAAATGTAGGGAAAGCGTGAATTTTTGCAATATTACCTTCATTTCCATTACAACCTGATTTTTCAATTGTATATACCTGATATTTAAGTCCATTAATGTCAGGAACTAAATAATATTTAAGAAAATCCATAAAATCGCCGGGCTCTCTTTCATCCTCTAATGGTAATGCATTAAATTTATATGGATTTTCAATAAACGTACCATTCAATGTATCACTTGATACTTTTACCGCTGGACACTCCTTAGAACTATTTGCGCAGCTACCGGAATAAGTAACAGATATCTCATCTGGCTCTCCCGGTCGTGCTATAACTTGTAATGCTTTATCAATACCATTTAAGTTAGGTTTATCTTTAATGACATCTAATTTATAGCTCCTGCCTTTTCCAAAATGTGAACACTCAACAGTCATTACATCGAATGTACACTGTGGCGTCTCAGGCCCCTTACTAGCATCCTTATCACTATGAACAGCACCATCTGCTTCAGCACCACTAGATGGTGGGGCAGAGTACCTGTCAACTACAACGACTATAGTTCCAGCCGCCAGACCTTCGGCAACCAGAGCCAGTAACTCATTATCAGCAACAGTAACCGGCAGATCTAATTCTTTTGCCAGGTTTTGTAGCTCTTCTTTTTTTGGGGAAAGCTCTTTAAGGTATTTGTTGGCTTCCGCGGTATTGGTAAACTTTTTAACTTCACGCGGATTAGTAATAAGTAAACTGCTTGCGGGTACAAAGGTGTGGGTATTTTTATTACTGTCTTTTACTGTTCTTTTTTCAGGTGCATGTTGTGACAGGGAAGGAATATCAATTTTAAAAGCCTTGATTTTGCCGCGACTGAATAACTCTGCAACTTGTTCTTTTAGTAGCTTTTCATTACTGATTGATTTTAATAGCAGCGTTTCTGAATTAACAATTTTTGACCAGAAACTGATGGGAGCCTTCAGGTTGTTAATAAACTGAGTAGCCTGCGCATTACTACGGAATACTTCTGCCTCTAAAGGCAGCGGTGCTGGCTTATCTTTGCTTGTTTGAATTTTGTAATACTGACCAAAATGGTCTTTTAATAACTGACTATTAATTAACATAACTTCCCTGATTTAAATCACTGTTTATTAGTCTTCTTTTTGTATAGCTATAATACCCAATAATGCGCGTAATTTCATTGAATTAGGTCTAATTCTTTTGTTTGTTCTGATTGTGTTTGGATAATGGTGTACCGCCGAGCCATCACATCACTCTATGAGCCCGTTCTGACATATCTTTCGATGGCAATGAATTTTTGAATAATTCTTTAATTAAGTATTTTAAAAATTACAGTTTAAACCAGACATCTTAAAACCTGCTCCTGATTTAAAATAAAATATAGTCAATATTATCAGTTAGTTAACGTATCTTGTTGATATTTTAGATCAATTATAGGAAAACTTCCTTAATAACGTTATATGCATACCAATAATCAGGTAATTACATCTGCTTGCTTACGTCCGGTGTGTTTTTCAATTTGAGCAATAGACCTGGAGAGTTTGATTAATTCTGATAATAAGTCCTGAGGATCAGCTTCGAGTTTTGTCGGGTCTTTTTCAGGTTGTTCGATATAAACACGTAAAGTAGCACCTTCTGTGCCTGTACCTGACAGACGATAAACGATTCTAGCGCCATTGCTAAATAACAGACGTAAACCCTGATGGCTACTGGTACTATTATCAACACTATCTGTATAGCTAAAATCATCACATTTGCTGATGGTGAAGTCATTAATAGACATACCGGTCAGTTCATTGGTGCGTAAACGTAAATCCTGCATAAGTGCATTTGCACCGTCACTCGAGACGCCTTCATAATCATGACGAGTATAGACATCGCGGCCAAATTTTCGCCAGTGATCAGTAACAATTTCAGCGACGGACTGTTTACGCTCAGCAAGTATATTTAACCAGAATAGGACCGCCCAGAGACCGTCCTTTTCTCGAACATGGTCAGAACCCGTGCCAAAAGACTCTTCTCCACAAAGTGTGATTTTTCCAGCATCCAGCAGATTACCAAAAAATTTCCAGCCAGTGGGTGTTTCATAACAATCGATCTTCAATGATTCAGCGACTCGGTCAACGGCCTGGCTGGTAGGCATAGATCGGGCTACACCAGCAAGCCCCTTAGAATAGGCGGGAACAAGGGCTGCATTGGCGGCGAGTATTGCAAGGCTATCACTTGGTGTAACATAAAAATCACGGCCAAGAATCATATTGCGGTCACCATCACCATCCGATGCCGCTCCAAAATCAGGAGCACCTTCACCACTCATTAATGTTACCAACTCTTTTGCATGTGCTAGATTAGGATCAGGGTGAGCACCACCAAAATCCTCCAGTGGTTCACCTCGTAAAACTGTGCCAGCTGCTGCACCCAGCCGTTTTTCAAGTATTTCAGTCGCATAAGGCCCCGTAATGGCATTCATTGCGTCGAAAGACATCGTAAATGCCGTCGAGCTAAGTAATTCTTTCATCGCTTTGAAATCAAACAACTGCTCCATCAAATCAGCGTAATCGGAAACTGGATCTATGACTTCAACAGACATATCGGCGATTTTCTGTTCACCTAAACTGTTAAGGTCGATATCTGTGGTACCAAGCGTGTGATATTCGTTGATATTGAGGCTCAGGTTGTAAATAGCCTCTGTTATATTTTCAGCAGCAGGCCCACCGTTTGAAGCGTTATATTTAATGCCGAAGTCGGCATTCGGCCCACCGGGGTTATGACTTGCTGAAAGAATGATACCGCCAAAAGCGTTGTATTTTCTGATGACGCAGGATGCAGCAGGTGTAGAGAGCAGGGCGCCTCTACCAACAATCACTTTGCCAAACCCATTTGCCGCAGCCATCTTAACAATGATCTGCAATGCTTCACGATTATAAAAACGCCCATCACCACCTACTACTAAGGTCTGTCCCTTAAATCCTTCAAGTGCATTAAAGATCGATTGCACAAAATTTTCCAGATAATGAGTCTGCTGAAATATTTTAACTTTTTTACGTAAGCCAGAAGTGCCCGGACGCTGGTCGTTGAATGGGATGGTATTGATTGTTTTTATATTCATACTATTTATTCTTTTAATGTTTTTAGTTGAGTAGTGATATGCAGGTTTTAATTATTACTAAGCTTATGTTTGTCATTCCAGCATGAGGTATGCCGGGCTGACGAAGTCTGATTTGTCTTTTATTTATCTGTTTTATTACAATACATTCTATTAATTATCCGTAAGTACACGTTCATCATATTCTGCCTCAAAAAACAGTTTATGTTTGGCTTCTTCTTTTGCAAGACCAATCAGAATGTTTTTAAGTTTACTATCAGGGACTTTTGTCGCCATATCTCTATATAAATTATAAGCGGCTCGTTCTCTTTGCATCGCTATAATCAGAGCGTCCTGATATGTAATGTTATCACTTACATTAACTTCAACCAGATAATCCGAAATCTTTAAATCGAGTATTTCCTGCTCAGGTGTTAATTCATGTTCACCTGTTTTTACTGCGAGTAAAATTTTCTTATGACGTTTTTCTTCTTCAGAAAAGTCTAATAGTATTTTTTTCATACCGGCAGTTTCTACACGCTGCGCTACATCTTCATAAAAGTCAGCAGCCTGCTGCTCCTGATCAATTGCATAATCAAGTATTTCATCAAAGCTATTCATTATAATTTACCTGCTTTTCTAGCTGTGTGTAAAAATCCGGATTGAGAAAACGGTTTATACCTCGTGCCGCGTGATGACCATCTTCAATGGCGCTAATTGCATCTGCAGTTCGGTTAGCAAAGTCACCACCCACAAACACTTTTTTCATTGATGTGTGTTGGTATTCACCGGGGGTGAATTTACCCCATTCTATTGCAAGCTGTTCCTGACATTCTTTAGAAAGGTAATCGAGATTACTTCCCTGACCGATGGCAGATATTATGCAATCGTAAGTTTCTGTGTGCATTTTATCTTCCTGTAATACGGGTCGCGCTCGGCCACCTTTAGGGTCATCTACCATTTTGGCTTCACCCCATTTAATAGAAACCTGTTGCGCATTGTCTGCATCAATAATTTCAACGGGTATTGCCTGTTGAACGATAGTGCAGCCTTCTAACTGAGACTCGTGAATTTCTTCTTCGTCTGCAGGCATGTCACTTATTCGACGACGATACAGAATAGTAACTTCAGCACCTAATCGTCGAGATACTCTTGCTGCATCCATTGCTACATTACCGCCACCAATGACAGCCACTTTTCTGCCGATTCCCGGATCACGATCACTAGCTACATCGGCTAGTATTTGCAGACCGGATAAAACACGCGCATGATTCTCGCCATTAATACGCATACTGGAAGGTACTGATAATCCCGTAGACATGTACACCGCATCATATTCTTCAAGCAGCGATTCAAACGTAACATCTTTACCAATGCGTGAATTGTATTTGATATCAACACCAATTGAGATGATGTGATCTATATCTTTATCTAACTCTGCATCCGGCAAACGATAACTGGGCACACCGTAACGCAACATACCTCCGCCTGTTTCATTTGCCTCGTAAACCGTCACAGCATGACCTTGCTGGCGTAGATAATAAGCAGCACTTAAACCTCCCGGACCAGCACCAATTATGGCGACTTTAAACTCCGTGTTTTCGATGGTTTGTTCAAGTATGCGTTGGTAGTCTTTTTTATCAACCTGATCGACAATGAAACGTTTTAACCAACGAATCGCAACTGGTTCACCCAGTATACCCACCGGGCAAACAGACTCACAACGTCGAGTACAGATACGACCACAGGTTGCGGGAAACGGGTTTGTACGATACATAAGTTGCAAACCCTTTTCATAATCACCGTCGCGTATGCTGTGAATATAATCGGGCACGTCCATATGTGCAGGGCAGGTGGCAACGCATATGCCGCATTCCACGCATCTGTCTGCTTCATTTTTTGCCTGTTCTTCGTTATAACCGAGAGTGACTTCAGCAAATGATTTAAGACTTTCCTGCGCTGCTAACACTGGCATTTCTATACGTTTTGGTGGGTTCAGGTGATAACCTTCTGCGCGACGATATCCCAGTTCATTATCCTGCCATGGTTTGTCGTCTACACCTGCGGTAAAGTGAAATGAATTCGGGTCGTCACTTATCCATGCATATTCATTACTCATGCGTAACGAAGCCGCTGTGCAAATATCAACACACAGGCCACACCAGCAGCATCGCCCATAATCAAAACGTGGGCGCAATCCACTGTCACCCTCACGCCCTGCATATATATCAACCGTTACCATATCAATTGCATTATTCTGGCATATAGTCTGACAACTTCCGCAACCAACACAGGTTTCGGTAATGTTAATATGAAAACCCCTGTAAGCTGGAGCGCCTGGACGATCTAGAGTCGGACGTAAGGTTGTATAGGGTTTCTCAAACGCACGTTGCCAGACAAAAAAAGGCGAGAGCAGGTCTTTCAGGCTCATGACATTATCTCTCAATTTCAGGTGGGTAGGCATGTAAGGAAACCATCAGGCCGGCAATATCAGCGATATTATTACCAACCGCCAGGCGTTCCATTACAGCAATTGCATGGGTATAACTGGGGCCGCGTACATGTACCCGGCGTACAAATTCAGATCCGTCGGTGACCATATAGTAACCATATTCACCCCGTGTGCATTCCGCTTTAACGTAGGTTTCACCCGCAGGAATTTTCCAGTGTAATACATTGGGCATTACCGCTTGAAACGGGCCTTCTTTTGGCGCCTTATCTAAACACTGTCGAATAAGACTGAGACATTGTTGGGTTTCCTGTAAACGCAGGTAAGCGCGTTCATAAGCATCTGAATCTTTGCCTGTGATCGTTTCGAAATTGAGTTGATCATAAGCCAGGTAAGGTTCATCTTTGCGAAGGTCGCGTTTGACACCACAGGCACGAGCATTAGGTCCAACTATACCGTAGGGGTCAATCATGTCTGCCGTGATAATGCCCAGTCCCTTAGACCGAGCTTTGAAAACTGAGTTATTAAACATAACGCGTTCAACCTGGTCGAGCAGTTTTTCAGTACCATCCATTATATCTCTGGCACGTTTTTCAAATCCATCGGGCAGGCCGGCACGTACGCCTCCCGGTACGATATACATATGATAGATGCGTGCGCCTGTCATCTCCTCGAACAGGTCGAGCACAAAATCTCTGTAAGCAGTGGTCCAGTTGGGCACGGTATACTGGCCAAAAGCACCACTCATACCCCCGATCCACATCAGGAAGCTGGCAAGGCGCATGAGCTCCAGGTTCATGGTACGTAACCAGATCGCACGCTCTGGTACTTCGATGTCACTGAGTTGCTCAACTGCATGGGAATAGAGGTATTCATTAAATGTTGGTTCTGGCACTGCTATACGGCATACCACGGTAAAATTCTGGATAAAGCTACGACGTTCCATCAATTTTTCAAAACCACGGTGTAGATAACCAACATGGGTTTTACAGTCGATAATTGTATCGCCGTCCAGTGTCAGTTCGAGTGACATATTACCGGTTATTCCCGGGTGCTGTGGTCCCTGCCAAAGTTTGACGTATTTTCCCGATGCCATATCAACAGGTTCGGGTTGAGCAAAGTCCAGTGCAGAGGAGTGGCCTGTTAGTTGTGTCATTTTTCATCACCCCCACGGTTTGGGTAAATTTCAACTTTCATGTGTTGACGTGGCTCCTCACTATGCCTGCCTTCACGGTGACCAAAACGTTCTTCACTGAATTTCTTAGTATCGAATTCGCGACGCATCGGTGGAATTTGATCCCAGCCTTCGAGGCAGAAATCGTCATCAACTCGAGGGCTACCGGGGAAATTAATGCCGTACATTTCACGTAGTTCCCGTTGGTAAGTCCAGGCCTGTGCCCAGAGCGTATGAATGGAAATCATTTCTTCGTTATCACGACTAATATTGACATGTATACCCAGTGAATATTTTTTATCATAGTTATGCAGCATATAAACAAGGGTGAAAATATCATCTTCGATATAGTCAATGCAGGTCATAAAATTAAGATGTGTATAACCTTCACGATCACGCAATTCACGAAGCAGTGTTTCAGCACTCTGCTTACTGACATTAAATGTTGTTAGTCGACATTTCCGTTCAGTAATATTACTGATATTGAAATCACGTTGTAATCTTTGCAGCATATCTTTCATAAATTTATTACCCGTTATAGCACTACCAGTTATAGTCAGGCATATCCCAGTTCTTAATCACTTTTTTCTGGTTAGCTTTATACCAGTCAAAATTTTCTACATACAGGTTGGCTCCATTACATTCACCCGCTTTAATTTTTTTCTGCAGCTCCATAATACCCGCTACTAATACTTCGGGGCGAGGCATACAACCAGTGATATATAAATCGACTGGAAGATACTGATCGAACTGATTTACCGTATTGTAACTATCAAAATACATTCCACCGTTAACGGGACAGATACCAAGCGCAATTACAAACTTGGGGCCTTGCATCTGCTCGTAACTTCGAACAATACGTTTCAGAGTTTTAACTGAAGCATAACCACCGATTACGAATACGGATGACTGCCTGGGCGTTGGACGACCAGCTACACCGAAACGGTTTGCATCAAAACGCGCCGTCATTAACGGGCGTAGTTCTATTGCCCCACAACCCGTACCAAACGCCAATATCCATAATGAATTAGCACGTGCCCAGTTAGCAAAATCTTCTACCGCTTTAATAGGGTAGGGTTCATATGCCTGAGGCCGCGCATTACTGAATAGTTGTTGCTCTTCATCTGTCAGACCAGCATTTTCCAACGTGTCTTCAGTGTTCAGTGTTTTTTTAAACATAGTCATGATCTCTTTAACTCGTTAATACCATCTGCACATATACGATTGACATTATTCCGATCAGGGTTGGAATTTTGAAGAAAAAACGAATGCCCTGATCAACCCGAAAACGTGGAAATGCAACGCCAATCACTATGGCGACCATATAGATAAAAAATGTTTTAATCATAAGTTCGACCCAGCCTGTTGCACCACCAAAAAACAGATTCATAAATAACACAAGTTTGGTTGCACCGAACAACGCCCGGTTAAGTTGCATTAGCCCAAGATATGCACTGTGGAATTCAGTTGGCGGACCGATTGGAATTTCCTGTGGTGCGAGAAATATATCAAATGGTGAGTAACCCATCATGCCGAGAAATGCCAGCATCGCAGCCATCGTGGCGACCCAGTTAGTGACTACAGTCCAGTTTTGCCAACCACCTTGTTGAGCTGCAACTATTTGTGTAATTGATAATGTGTCGTATTGAATTACGATTGAAATAACGGCGAGTGCAAAGGGCACTTCGTATGCGGTCATTTGTGACAATCCACGAGCAATACCGATGGCACTATAGGGGTGCCCACTTTCACCCGCACCCAGAGCCATACCGAGCTGGCCAAAAAACATAAAATAAATAACCAGAAAAAGGTCACCCGCCATGCTGAAATTTGTAAACATTTCATCACCGTAAATAACCGGTACAAAAGCCAGCGTGCCGATGCCTCCTGCAATTCGAAATACCGGACCTAGATAAAACATCACGCCATGACTGATGGCAGTACGTTTAAAGAAATTTTTAAGAATATTAATAAACGGCTGTCGATAGGGGATACCAATACGACCCTGAACTTTAGCAATAATACGTTCGATGAACGCTCCCATTAGTAGCCCATAAGTTGTAACTATTAATAAGGTTAATGAAAAGTTACCGACCTTACTCAACCATGCATCTAAACCTTCAACGATCATAATGTCAGTCCTCCATTAACCAGGAACATACCGACAAAATACATAATGATAAACAGGGCATAGGTCTGTCCGTTTCCATTATAAAAAATTCGTAATGAAGCAGCAAAAGAGTGAGTCCATTCAATAACAGAATTCCAGAAAGCAGTTGCTCTTGGTCTAACGACAAAACCAATCGCTCGATCATAATGAGCATAAAAATTATATGCAAAGTGGGTTTCTTCTGGACGACGTGGTCGTTCAGCCGCGTAAACAATATTAAACTGTTCAACTTTCTGAATTTTCATTGTTTTTGCAAACAGTAATAAAACAATGAGAGGAGCGATCCAGACACCTGCAACAATAGCCATAATTAACGGTGCATCCCAGTAACCGTAGTGTGCCTGCATCGCTGTGCCTTGCCATACCAGTGTATTACTTATCCATGGGTCAATTGCTGTTGATATTGAATCAATTAGAATTTTCGGATAGGCCGAGATTACAAAAATAATTACAATTAAAATTGCCTGGGGAATTAATAAAATGACAGGTGCTTCGCGCAATTCAACATGTTCAAGTTTACGTTGTCCGAGGAAGACGGTTTGTAACAGGCGGAACATATAAAGGAAAGCGACAGCGCTGGAGAAAAATGCTAAAGCAGCAATCCAGTACCACCCCTTGTCCATAAGGGCATTGAATAACATCCATTTACCACCATAACCACTTAAGGGGGGAACACCCGACATAGCGATAATTGCAATCATGGTAAAGGTAAAAGTGACCGGCATGTTTTTGATGAGTCCGCCCATTTTGTACATAAAGCGTTCATTGGTACGCAGAATAACGCCAGCAATTGACAGGAACAGTATGCCTTTGAATAAAAAATGATTAACTGTCATATACATTGCGGAGACCCAGCCAAGGTGACTCATTAGTGCTACACCCGTCACGATATACCCAAGTTGTCCCATGCTGGAGTATGCGACAAGACGTTTGATGTCTTCCTGAAATACTGCCATTAGTGCACCAAAAGTGGCGGTAAGAATACCAATCCAACCTAATACATAAGCCGGGTTGAGACCTATATCAGCACGAACACCAAGATGCGCTGCGATAATAATGAGACCAAATACACCGGCTTTACTCACAACGGAAGAAAGAATCGCGGTGAAGTCATCGTCTGATTCAGCATATGCTCCAGGTAACCAGATATGTACACCGAAGCCTCCCATTTTGATTATGAAACCGATTGCTAACAAGCTAAATGCCAGGGCAGTTGAGGCGCCACTATCTCCAAGACTGGATAATAAATAATTACCAGTGGCACTATATGAAACGGCAAAGCCGACCAGGATGAAGTAAGCTGAAGCTAGTGAAAATAGAAGATAAGTTAACGCCGGTTTGACTCCACTTGTCTGGCCACTTTCCTGATTACTTTCCTGGTCATTTCCCAGCTGAATTCCTGAGTCACAATTTTGTTCATTACGACCTAACATAACAAGAAGGTATGAGCTCAGCGCCATTAACTCCCAGCTGAAAAAAAACTCTAACGAAGTTTGTGCACGTAACAATGTCGCCAGAGATAAAAGTAATACACCGAGTAATGGATAGAAACCTTTACGGTCATCAATGCGGTACATCGTAGCAATGCTAACTAAAATCCCCCCACCTATAAGAAGATAACTAAACAGACTGTTAATGCCATCCAGGTCTTTTATCAGCAAGTAACCACCTATAGAAACTGCAAGTAGCATAATTGAACTTTTAAAACGGTTGTTTAAACGATCAATTAACCAGAGAGCAAAACCAACTATCAATGGAAGATAAATAACCTGACTATCTACACTCATAAATGTAGACATAGCATAACCTGTAGCGAATAATAATAACGTCGTTATCGCAATAGGACTTTGTTGTATAAAACCCGCTGAAACTTCAACCGGTGTTTCAACTGCTTCTGAATTTTCTGCATTACGTGCATAACTAAACCAGCGAAATAAATAAGCACCTTCTAACAGAGAGCCAATTAATATTAGTGTAATCCAGCCAAACAATTGGTTACTTGCAAGTAACATCACCAGCTCCCATTTTGCCCAGAACCCGGGAAAAGGGGGGAGGCCTACCAGAGCTGTTATTAAAATACACAGCAGTAATATTAAACCTGGTTGCTTTGCAATGGACGACCAGTCTTTGATCTTTTTTCGATCAACAATCGCCGCAAGCCAGAATAATCCGGCTTTGGCAAAAAGATGATTAATAAACAGGCCACCGATTATAAGTGCTAAATGTGTTTCTGCATCGAGTTGAATTAACAGGGCTATTGCTAATGTAAGCAGTCCCATTTGGCCAATGGATGAATAGCCTAATAATCGTTTAGTATTAACCTGTTTAAGGCCAATCAAATTTGAAATTAGAAAAGTAAGCCCACCTATAAATGCAATGCTGGGTAAATAAATATCCATTAAAGGCAGTACTTTATATAACGCAAAAAAGACACCCGCCGACACACCAACTGATATTAACGAAGCAATTCCACCTGGCGCTGTTTCGTATACATCAAGCCCCCAGCCATTTGCCGGATAGGGTTTAAGTTCTATAAGTAAACTTGTTAGTAAAAATAGTGTTGCTATAAAACCAATTGGTCCTTTTATCAATTCGCGGTTAGCAATTATATCGTCTATGTTAAGCGTGCCAGTTTGATAATAAATAAAAATAGTGCCCAGCAGAAAAAAAGCAGAAGCAATTGAGGTAGCCATAATGTATTTAAAACCGGCAGCAAGCATGTTACCTGTTCGCTCCATGCCGATTAGTGCATAGGTTGATATAGATGTTATTTCAATGAAGATAAACAGGTTAAACAGGTCTCGTGTCATCACCATGCCATTTATACCCATCACCAGAATAAGGTAGAGCAGTAGTGCAGAAGCATGTTGTTTTAATGTGGGTAGATAATGCAATGCTGCGAGCAACGCAACTGCATTAACAGCGAGTACGAAACCACCTTCAAATAAACCAAAACGAAGGTTAATTGAGAAGGGGGGCTTTATTCCCGCGGTTTCAATATCCATAACCGATGTGCCATTGGTAATGGCCAGCAGATTAAGACCAGCGATAACAGTCATAATTAGTAATGTTGCAATAAATACCAGAATCGCTGAATTACGGTTTGCACGGTAAATCAGAGGAATGAGAAATCCCGCACCGAGCGCAAAAATATAGATACCTAACGGTTGCAGAAAAATATCTATTAAATCTGTGATTGCTACCATTTAGATTCCGTAAGTTTGTCAATCATCAGCGTTTTATGCGTTTTATAAATGCGTACTGCAAATGACAACATAACTGAAGTAACACCAAGACCAATTACGATGGCAGTTAATACCAGTGCAGATGGAACCGGGTCAACAACAAGGTTTGTGGCCTCACTCATGGGTACCGCATTATTTATAATTGGTGCGGTACCACCGGTTACATAACCAATAGACACCATAACCATATGAATGCCCGTATCCATTAGTGAGAAGCCAATGATTATGCGAATCAAATGACGTTGAGTTAACATGCCCCATAGACCTAGTAAAATTAGAATGAAACCACTGCTCAGTACAATAAGAGAAACAGGGAAAGTAGTAAGCGTATTCATACCGGGTCATCCTCTTCGTTATTAGTTTCTTTACGAAACCGATCAAGAACAGCGCTCAGTTCAAATCCAACCTTAAGACCAACAAAAGTATAAATAAGTGGTATTGCGCCAGCGCTGAATAGATCGCCATAAGTACCCAGACTTATAAAACGGTTGTCTAAAAAACCACCTGCAATTACTACACCAAGTACACCAACAACCACGTAACTGAAACCAGATAAAGATTCGGTGATGGCTATTAGTAATCGGCTAATGTGTGATTCAGGTAAGGCAAGTAATAGAAACATAGTGCCTGATGCGATGATTGCTCCACCCTGAAAACCACCACCAGGTGAAAGGTGACCGTTGAGGAATACATAAACACCAAATAATATAATCATTGGCAATAACAGTTCGGTTGCCGTTTCAACTATTTCACTAGATGACTTGTGTGTAATGACTTTCTCATTTACTGATTTTTGATGTTGCTGTTTATTATTCTGTTTACGTTCTTTACGTCGCAATAACAGGCCCACTCCTGCTGCTGAAATAAACAGTACGGTAACTTCACCTAAAGTATCGAGTCCTCGGTAAGTCACAACAACGGCAGTAACAAGATTAGGTGCGCCAATTTCCTGCGGACCTTTTTCAACATAATAGTGAGCAAGTTTAGAAAGGGAGGTGTTTTCAGTGTAATTTGTTACGAGATTAAAAAATATAATCGCCATCAATGCCAGCATCATAAAAATGAAAATTCGTTTTATCATTTTGCAGCTTCCTGGCTGGTATTGTTTTCTGTGTCGTTAACGTTCATTATAGTTTCATTGACGACTTCATCCATTGCTTCATTTTTATTTGCTTCCTTAAGCTGATCGATAACTGTCGAAGGCGTTTCAAATATCCCTGTAGCATGTGCAGCACGGGCTAGTGCGTGTGAGGAAACCGGGTTGGTTAACATTACGAAAAATATCAGGATAATGAGTTTCAATGTCCAGGCAGGGTGTAAAAAAGCAAGGCCTATTAACACTAAAATGGTACCGAGTGTGGTTGCTTTTGTGCCGGTCTGAATACGGTTATAAGTATCGGGCATTCGCAGTACACCAAGACCCGCCGAGAAGAGAAACAGGCTACCTGTTATTAACAACAGGTTTCCAATAATATCACTGATGATTAAATCCATCTAAAACAGTCTCAAGTTTATAGGACTCATTTTTTTTCAGTACTCTGTTCATTTTTATTTTGGGTTTTACGAATGGCATAGAGAAATATCATTGTTGTCAGACCTGAACCAATAGAGGCTTCGGTCATTGCAACATCCGGTGCTGCTAGTACGACATACACTACAGAAGCAAACAGACTTGCCAGGCCAGCGCTTATAACTGCGCTAAGCATACTATCAAGTAAAACTGCGAGCATTCCACCAACCAGTATGCCGGCACAGAGTACAATCGTAAGTAATGTTAAAACGGGAATAGACATGGCAGTTTCAAATTCCTTTTTCGAGAAAACGGGCCACGGCAAGTACGCCGAGGAAACTGAGTAGGCCATAAACAAGGGCAACATCAAGATAGATATATCGATGCCCCTGATGTGCCAGTAATGCAATAAGCGCTATGGTTACAACGGTTAATAAATCAATCGCGACTACACGATCAACAGTATTGGGACCAATCACCAGACGAATGATGCCGAAGACAATGCTGAAAAAAATCAGCACAGCACAAATAATTACGGTAATTTCTGTCATGCCAATAGTCATATAGTGTTAACCATAAATTACTCTCAGTAGTTTTTCAAAACGGCCTGATATTTCTTCAGTGGCCCGTGTCTGATCAGTAGAACGAATATTGATGCAATGGACATAAATAGAATCATCTTTTATATCAACAACCAGTGTGCCGGGTGTTAATGTAATGGTATTAGCTAAAGCCAGCCGACCGATAGGTGATTTAAGCTCAGTTTTTATTTTGATGATGCCCGGTTTGATATTAATACGAGGCGAAAATACAAGAGCCATTACATTTAGATTAGCTTTAACCAGTTCGATAAAAAAAACAGCCAGGTACATGAGGTAATAAAAAATGACTTTTGGCGACCAGCGGATCACACTGTAAACACGAGAAAAACTTGAAAATGCTAACGCTATAACGGCAGAAACCACTACACCTACAATAACCGTATTGAATGCAAACGTATTATTAGCAATTAGCCAGATTATAAGTAATGTCAACCACAGATTAATGAACTGTAAGGGAATGTTCGCAGTGCCATGCATAGAGCAGTGTGGTTAACCTCATATAAGATCAAACAAAAGTTACTGAATGCTACAATTTCGCGGCTTGCCCCATATTGACATGGGTCAAAAATAAAAATTCTATAAATGCTTTAATTGGAAGATAAAATTTTGTGTATTATTATATAAGTATATTAAGTTTATATTACAAACCAGTATGTGACTGGTTTTTAATACTATAATAATCAATCAGCGACTTAACTCAACAAATGAGAAAATTGAATAATGGATAAAGCAGATATAGGTCTAATTGGACTGGCAGTTATGGGGCAGAATCTCGTTCTGAATATGGCTGATCACAATTACCGTGTTGCTGTGTTCAATCGGACATCTAGCAAGGTTGATGATTTCATTAATGGGCCTGCAAAAGGGACCAGCATCATCGGAACTTATAGCATGGAAGAACTAGTTGAATCATTGGAAAAACCACGCAAGGTTATGTTGATGGTAAAAGCAGGTGAGGTGGTTGATCATTTTATTGATATGTTAGTACCGTTACTCGAGGCCGGTGACGTAATCATTGATGGTGGCAACTCACATTTCCCTGACTCTACACGGCGCACTAAATACCTGAGAGATAAAGGTTTACGTTTTATTGGTACAGGTGTTTCTGGTGGTGAAGAAGGGGCGCGTTTTGGTCCATCAATTATGCCTGGTGGCGACCCAGAAGCCTGGCCTTTGGTGAAGGATATTTTTCAGGCCGTTTCTGCAAAAGTAGATGGCGAACCGTGTTGCCAGTGGGTAGGGCAGGATGGTGCTGGACACTTTGTGAAGATGGTGCACAACGGTATCGAATATGGTGATATGCAGCTGATTTGTGAAGCTTACACATTGATGGAAAAAGTATTAGGCATGAACTGTGACGAGATGCATGAGGTATTTAAAGAATGGAACACAGGCGTACTTGACTCCTACCTTATTGATATTACAAAAGATATTCTCGCAGTTAAAGATGAAGACGGAGAACCACTGTTAGATAAAATTCTTGATACTGCTGGTCAGAAGGGAACAGGTAAATGGACGGGAATTAGTGCTCTTGACCTTGGTGTTCCGCTAACATTAATCGGTGAGTCTGTTTTTGCACGTATTCTATCTTCATTAAAAGATGAGCGAGTACGTGCATCGGCAATTCTTGGGCCGGGGCCAGCAAGTTCGCGAGCGATAAATAAAGAATCCGAGAGTGCAGATATTATAAATTCACTTCGTGATGCATTGTATGCTTCGAAAATTATTTCATACGCACAGGGATTTATGTTGATGCGTGAAGCAGCCAAAGATCAGGGCTGGGATCTTAATTATGGTGACATTGCACTTATGTGGCGAGGTGGCTGTATTATTCGCAGTGCATTTCTGGGCAATATAAAAGATGCTTATGACAAAAACCCTCAGCTGGATAACCTGACGCTTGATTCTTTCTTTACAGATGCACTTAAATCAGCAGAAGAAGGCTGGCGTAAAGCCGTAGTACTTGCTGTTGAAAATGGTATTCCAGTACCTGCATTTACATCTGCATTATCTTATTTTGATGGATATAGAAGTGAACGCCTGCCGGCGAATTTATTACAGGCACAGCGTGATTATTTTGGTGCACATACCTATGAACGTCTCGATAAAAAACGCGGTGAATTTTTTCACACTGACTGGACAGGCCATGGTGGAGATGTTGCATCAACAACTTACGAAGTATAAGTTAATAATAAAACGTCTCTATACATAAACAGGCAATAAAGGATTCATTTAAGACATGGAAGTTAATATTGGTCTTTCTATTGCTATATTTAGAATGGACGGCCAGTTAAAGTCTATCGTAGCTAATAAAATGGTCACTAATTCGCTGATAGAAATCAGCCCAGAAGAACCTGATTGTATACGTGTCTGAAATTTAGAATGATTTTTGAACTAGAAACTTAATAATTAAAATTATATTTATGTTATTAGAAATAACGAATATAGACATATACACTACTAATCATTACTGATACCAGCATCATTGGAAAGGCGATCAACATAAAAGGTAGAAAACGGATTGGTTGTCCTGATCTTTCTGCAAATCCTGCAACAATTAAATTAGCACTTGCACCCACCAGACTTCCATTACCACCAAGACAGGCACCCAGCGCCAGTGACCACCAGATAGGTAGCAATTCTTCCGCACCGCCAAAACTAACTGCCATATTTTTAATGATTGGAATCATGGTAGCAACAAAAGGAATATTATCTACAATAGCAGACGCAACTGCCGAAACAAATAAAATTGAAATAGCAGTGACCGCTTTGTCACCATCAGTGAGAACAATGACCTCATGTGCTAATAATTCCAGTAATCCCGTTGTTTCTACACCGTAGACCAGAATAAATAAACCGATAAAAAAGAAGATGGTTACCCATTCAATATCACACAATGATTTGGCTACCATCTTTGACTGTTTTTCCTGATCATATGGTAAACAGTTTAAGATAAGTAATAAAGCTGCCCCGAACATAGCGATTGTTGCTGGTTGATATCCATAATCATGGCCAACAATAAAACCCAACATTACGAGTGCCAGTACTGATAACGATTTTTTAAGTAAGACCCAGTCCTTAATCGCATCTATTTCACGATACATCATTACTTTATTTATCAAAGCTGTATCCGCCTTAAGGTGTCTGCCCCAGATCAGGTAGATGGGGATTATTGAAATTAATAATATAAAAATGGCAATTGGGGCCATATTAAATAGAAAATCAGTATAACCAAGGCCGGTTGCTGAGCCGATCATAATATTAGGCGGGTCTCCAATTAATGTGGCTGTGCCACCAATATTAGAAGCGAAAATTTCTGCAAATAAATACGGGTAAGCATTTAACTTTAGTGTGTCAGTAATCAGTAGTGTAATAGGTGCTATCAACAAGACTGTGGTGACGTTATCTAATAATGCAGATAACAGGGCAGTAACTAACATTAGCATGACCAAAATACCCCATGGGTCTGCTTTAACTATTTTAGCTGAACGAATCGCAAGGTATTGGAATACACCTGAATCACGTGTAATACCGACAATAATCATCATTCCAGTGAGTAAACCAATGGTATTAAAATCAACACCCTGTACAGCCGCTTCCTGAGTAAGCACACCTCCAACAATCATCAGGGCAGCTGCCATCATAGATATGACTGCTCTATTCATGCGATCAGATACAATTAATATATAACTTAAGACAAACAGGCTGCCTGCAAACCAGACTGGAGACATGCCAAAAATAACTTCAGCCTGATATGCATCAGGCATTTGTTATACCGCCTGCTTCAAAAATTTTCTCTCCGATTTCCCAGTATGAAATCATACCCAATAATTTGCATGAACCTGGTTCTACAACAGGAATACTGGACCTTGTTTTAAAAAGCTGCATCATTGTTTCAGTAAGCGGTGTATTGGGTGCAACAGGTTTAATTTCATTGTTCATACAGATAGATATGGGCTGGTCTTTTACTTCTGAGAATCGTTCAAATAGATCCTCAAAAGATTCGTGTATAAAACCGATATTTTCTAATCCCTGATGCAAAAATACGGCTTTGGGAATGACCTGTTTTAAAAGGCAGTTAACACCGAACATACCAAGGTAGCAAAAGTTTTCATCAACAACCGGTAAATTACGATATCGATTTTTCATAATATAATCGGCAGCACACTGAATGGTGTCAGTTGGTTTCAGGGTAGTTGGATTCGGATCCATTGCTTCAGATGCATTCATAGGATTACTCAATATTCATTTTAAAATTTTGAATTAATATTCGTTGAATTATTTCATTTTCGACAAACATAATATCTGCTTACCATCATTGTAATGTAAAAATATCATGGTCAATTTCAAAATATTTAATTATAGATGCATTGATAACAAGACATAGTATTAACTTACTATCTAGCCATATTTAAAATTTTATTTTTTGATAATTGTCAAATTAGCAAATATAAACGATTGTATTATTGCTTCTAATATTTAACTAACTTATATATTAGGCATGTTTTTTATAATTATCCTAATAAGTAAGATAAATATACTATATGCATAGTATTTAACGATGTTATTAAACAGCCGGTTAAACGAATTTGATCTCATTATTGGTTTTTAATTACCAATGTGTCATTTCTAACTAAATGATAAACCCGTATTTATTGGACGATGCTTTATATGACTGATATAGAAACGAAACATGCGGGAATATGCCAGGTGCTGATAAAAGAATTTGAAATGCACCAACTGCCATGCCTGTTGATTATTAAAGCTAAAGTGGAAAACGGAGATGTTCTCAGTGATGGGGATATTGAATTTCTTCATAGAGTGATCAATGATGCACGTTATACTATATATTTAACGATTATTTGCCCAGAGCTACATGATTTTTATATATGTGAGGTGTATATGTTTAGAAAAATCACTAAAAAAGCACTGAAAAACGAGGAAAATAACATTTTTGATTTTAATAGTATTTTCGCCCATTAACTTACTGCCCCTGTTCCAGGGTCCATCGGATAGCACGATGAGTGAGTTTATGCGCTGAGGTTAGTCCTAGTTTCTTTTTAATATGTGCCTGATGAGTTTCAATTGTTTTAATACTTAAATTTAATCGCGTAGCCATTTTCCCTGGTGCAATACCCTGACCAATCATTTCAAATACCTGTAATTCACGGTTAGATAATAATTCTATTCCCTGTTTATCATCACTGCCGCTAACCATATTATTGAGTATTCTTTCGGTCATATGTTCACTTAGATAAACTTTGCCATTGAGTACCTGTCGAATAGCCGGAATAATTTTTTCCTGTGCTTCCTGTTTGTTAATATAACCTCTTGCACCTACTGCCAATACACGTTCGGCGTAAAGAGATTCATCATGCATAGAAGCTACTAACATTAAAATATCGCTGTTACGTGCCTTTATATGTTCGATTAAGTCCAGACCGCTACCCCCGGCCAGTGAAAGGTCAATAATTGCCAGATCAGGTGTAATCGTATTGAGTAATTGTAAAGCTGAAGCCATATCACCGGCCTCACCACAGACTTTTAGATCTGGCGTATCACCAATAAGCTGGGCAAATCCGGCACGAACCAGTGGATGATCATCAACAATCAGTATTTTCGACATCAATCACTCTCTTTAGTGATAGGGAAACGGCAGCATACTTTAGTACCACGATCACCATCTGGATTTATAGTAATTTCACCGTCAAAAAGACCACAACGATGTTTCATTATACTCAATCCAAGACCCGTAGAATCCCCTAAATTGAGAGGTATTCCTATACCATTATCTATGACTTCCAGTACACCGTGGTCCTGTTCTATTTTAAGTGAAACGCCTATCTGACTAGCATCCGCATGTTTAATCGCATTACACAATGATTCCTGTACGATACGGTACAGGTGGGTGGCGGTGGCATCATCCAGGAGAAGCACAACATCATCAATCTGCAGTTTTATCGGGATATTACTTTGCTGTTCTATGTTTTCAGTAATCTCCTGTATAGACATCATAAATCCATCTGCATAAATTTGAATTGGCATTAATCCACGTGAAAGAGCACGAACCTGAGTCAAGGCTTCGTGTAAGCCATGAGCTAACTGGCTGGCAAGCTCATGTTCAGATTCTGTTGCATTGTTTAATAAACTCTGTGCCAGCATACCCAGCCCTGTTAGTTGTTGCCCCAATCCATCATGTAACTCTTCTCCTATACGACGCTGCTCACGAGCGGGAATTGCAATAATCTCACGTTGTAATTTTTGTTGTGTACTTAAGTCCATAATAAGGCCCGCAAACAGGTGTGTATGGGGTAACTGAATTTCTCCGACAGATAAATATATCGGAAACTGACTGCCGTCCTTGCGTTGACCTAATAGCTGTTGCCCTTTGCCAATGATTTTATTAAGACCTGTTTTCAGGTAATTTTCGATATAACTGTCGTGATTCTCTCTATGCGGAGAGGGGGTTATTAATTTTATGTTTTTACCCAGCAGTTCTTTTGAAGAATATCCGAACATGGTTTCAGCAGATGGATTCAGAAACTGAACAATTCCGTGTGTATCTATAAGAAAAATAGCTTCATGTGCCGTTTTAGCCAGTGTGTGAAAAGTTTCAGCCTGTTGTTCAATCTTTTGTGCCATGGGCTGAGTGATGCGTAAAAATATAATACTGGCAGGGATGACAACAAATAACGTGGCTACAACAGCCATTCCAGCTGCATAAACGAATGGCGTATAGATTTTGTTTAGATTAATTTCATCTACTAGACCGCTATTAATGAGTTCAAGTAAACCAAAATAAATTGAAGCAATAGATATAGTTGCCACAACTAGTGTCGCGCTCACCATAAGTCCAATATGCAGTAGGTATGTTTGTTTTTTTATCACAAAGCTATATTACTCGAAAATCCCGTTGCGATTATACGAATATATCCCTATATGGGTATAAGGGAATCCCTGATGGTCGCTCTGTAATTTTAGGGACATGATATTACTTACCTAACGGGGAAAAATAAAATGACTATGCAATTACAGAATACAGCAATAGATAAGAGCATCACCCCAATTATCAGTAGAACCAGTTTTTCTCAATCAGATACTGGTGGAGGACTATGCCGTACCTGTAATATCAGAGGTGGTTGCCTGGTCGAACAGTTAAATAAAACTCAGGATCATTCATTTCGTGTAGTAAAAAATAGAAGAGAATTATCGAAAGACGAGCATGTATTTCATGGTGGAGATAATACAAAAGCGATCTATATTGTTAGTCGCGGCTCAGTTAAGTCATATATGTTGATGGAAAATGGGGAAGAACAGGTTCTTGATTTCTATACAGCTGGTGATGTATTTGGTCTGGATGCCATGGGCACTAATACTCACATTTCTTCTACCGTCGCACTGGAAACTACCGTAGTCTGCAAGTTACCCTTATCTGAATTACAGCAGCGTGCCTTAGGACAGGAGTTCTTTAGTATGATTTCAGAAAATCTGCTACGTGATCATAATCAGATGTTGATGCTGGCAAGAAAAGGAGCAGATGGTCGTCTGGCCAGCTTTTTTATGGATATGTCACAACGCAGTAGAAAGAGCAATCACTCAGACAATGAAATAATATTAAGTATGACACGTCGTGATATCGCTAATTATCTCGGCATGGCAATAGAAACGGTAAGTCGTACACTTCGACGATTTCAGGACAGCGGCATGTTAGAAGTGACTCAACGTAAGGTTAAAATATATGATTTTGATGAGCTGTTGATAATAGCTGGTACACAGGCGATATGTTAATTCTATTTGATTGAGTTACATCATAATTTTGTAACTTATTAGATATATTATCTACTCACTTTTCACGGATATATTTATAGAGACTATAATTTCTATTCTGCTTAAAGCTCAGGTATATAAAAAAGTAAATCACAGAATTTACGTAATGCCGTTAACTGATAGTTAACTTAGCTAAAAGTTAAGCATTTTGAGGCAACTAAATTACTTAAATCAGGACGTTACCAATGCATATTATTGCAGCAGACGTGGGTGGCACTAAAACACGGTTGGCATTTGCCAATGTTGATGAACCGGGTAATATCTTATTTGAAGCTCGTTATCTAAGCGCAGATTTTGAAAGTTTTGAACCCATGTTGCAGACCTTTATAAAGGGCTACAAAGCGGCAGCTAGTAAGTTTCAAAGCGCCACTATAGATGCTTTAACTTTAGCATTGCCTGGTTTAGTCAGTGAAACATCAGCCAGTTTAACTAATCTTCCCTGGGTAATAAAAAAACAGTTATTGATAGATACGTTTGGAATAAAAAACGTATATTTTATGAATGATTTTCAAGCCTCTGCTCTCGGTACAGGTCAGCTCCTTGAAAGTGAAAAAATTATATTAAACCCCGGGAATTCGGAATCCGATAATTTAACAAAGAATACAACACGCGTAACAGTGGGTGCTGGAACTGGGCTGGGTGTGGCCTGGACTCAGGATGTTCTACAGGGTGATAAAGTATCGACGTATGCTTATGATACTGAAGGCGGGCATATCGATTTTGCACCTGTTGATGATATTCAGATACGTTTACTGCAGTTTTTGCAGAAGCGCCATGGGCATGTATCCTATGAAAGGATTTTATCCGGTGACGGCCTGGTTATGCTGTATCAGTTTTGTGCCGATCAACAATGTGATGGTATCAGTGCCGAATGGGTCAATAAACAGTCTGTAAGTAATCAGGCAGCAGATGATGCTCTATCACTATTTGTGAAGATTTATGGTGCATATGTGGGCAACATAGCTTTATTGTACAAGCCCTATGGAGGTATCTATATCACCGGCGGCATAGCTGCTAAAATTTTAAATAAAATGCAGTCTAAAGAGTTTATCAACGGTTACCTTAATAAAGGAAGAATGAGGTCACTCGTAGAAAAAATAGCGGTCTATCTTGTCACTAATGAGCGCGTCGGCATGCTAGGAGCTTTGTCGGAAACTATGAAAATACGCCATGCAGATCAACACAGAGAACAAAATGACTAAAAAATCAAAAGAATCACAGGAAAGAAACTATCGATATTACACCGATGCAAATATTGGTACTGAGCTTACGAGAAAAACACTCGTATTAATATTAGCAGGTGGCTCAGGTTCAAGGCTAAAAGGCCTGACTAAGTGGCGAGCAAAACCCGCGGTACCTTTTGGAGGCAAATATCGAATTATTGATTTTGCACTTTCAAATTGTGTGAATTCGGGGCTAAGACGAATCGGTGTTTTAACACAATACAAATCCCATTCATTAATTCGACATCTCCAACGAGCCTGGGGTTTTATGCGTGCAGAGATAGGAGAGTTTGTTGAGATCATACCTGCTCAACAACGAGTTGATAATCAATGGTATCGGGGTACTGCGGATGCGTTATATCAAAATATTGATATTATTCGTCGCCATGCCCCGGATCATGTGATTGTTCTGGGTGGTGATCATATTTACACCATGGACTATTCAAAGATGCTGTATGACCACGTTGCCTCTAATGCAGATGTAACAGTTGGCTGTATTGAAGTGCCACGTGAAGAAGCCTCGGAATTTGGTGTTATGTCAGTTGATGATAAATACCGTATAACCAAATTCACTGAAAAACCTGCTGACCCTGAGGCCATGCCCGGTAAACCAGACAAAGCGCTTGCATCAATGGGTATATATATTTTTTCAACGGCTTATCTTTATGCCAGCCTGATAGCAGATGCTGACGATGAGAATTCAGCACATGATTTTGGTAAAGACATAGTGCCAAAGAGTATATCGATCTGTAATGCTCATGCTTATCCATTTCTGAACAACGAGGGTAACTCAGCATATTGGCGTGATGTTGGTACGCTTGATTCCTACTGGAAGGCTAATATGGAATTGTGTGAAGTAGAGCCAGAACTTAATTTATACGCACGAGACTGGCCAATCTGGACCTACCAGACACAACATCCACCCGCTAAATTTGTTTTTGATGATGAAGATGTACGTGGTCAGGCAATTGACTCGCTAGTTTCCGGTGGCTGTATACTATCTGGTGCACGGGTTAAAAGATCGGTTATTTTCTTTGCTACTGAAATAGAACGTGGTTCAGTCGTTAAAGACAGTGTTATTTTACCCAAGGTATCAATTGGGGAAAATTGTCGTATTACACGTGCGGTGATCGACAAGGCATGTATTATTGAAGATGGTATGGTTATTGGTGAGGATTTAGAACTCGATAAAAAACGCTTTCATGTAACAGAAAATGGCATAGTATTAGTAACACCTGAAATGCTTGGGCAACATCTTTATGCTATTGATAAAGAAGATTTAAATGTCTAAGTTAGCCGATAATACTACAATATTAAGGTACAGAAATATCTGTGTAGATTTGTATCTTATTACATATAACTAATAAATTATGACCAACAAAACAAAGACTCGCTCCAATATTAAACACAACAATGCAATTAATTTTGTGTTGTGTTGGCATATGCACCAGCCCTGGTATCAACAGGGGATTGATGGTGATTACAAACTTCCCTGGGTTTATCTGCACGCAATAAAAGATTATGAAGATATGGTTTCACATCTTGAAGCTCATCCTCAAATGCATGTGGTTGTAAATTTTGCACCGGTACTGTTAGAGCAACTTGACGATTATGCCAATCAGCTGAAAAACTGGCTTGATAAAGACGTGTCAATGAACGACCCGATGTTGAACCTGTTAGCCGGTGTGACACCTATTCCCAAGTCACCCCATCTGCGCTATCAGCTGTTATGTGATTGTCAGCGTGCTAATGCAGAAAAAATGATCGATCCCTACCCAGATTTCAAAAAATTATTAGAACCTATTAAGTCCATGTTTCCTGGGGGGCTGTGTGATGAACATGATACGGGTTGTTTAAATTATCTTAATTCGCAGTATTTTATCGATGTACTGGTTTGGTATCACCTCGTCTGGCTCGGGCATACTTTGAAACAGACACAGGTATCCAGTGATCTAATCAAAAAAGCTAAAATGTTTGATAAGACTGATCGTCGTGATTTATTGCAGCTTATTTGTGATTGTATATCGAGTCTGATTCCGCGTTACAAAAAACTGGCGGAAACGGGGCAGATCGAACTTTCAATGACACCTTACGGACACCCTATCATTCCATTGTTGAATGATATGGATAACATGAACTGTGCCCAACCAGAAGCCCCCTTACCACAATGTAAAACTTATCCTGGAGGTATGGAACGTTCTCGCTGGCACATCCAGCAAGGTCTGGACTGTTTTGATCATTATTTTGGTTTGAGGCCAGAGGGTATCTGGTTATCGGAAGGTGCAATTTCAGAAGACGCAATTGCTTTGATCGAAGAATTTGATTTTAAGTGGACAGCCTCCGGCGAAGGGGTGTGGCGTAATAGTATGCACCTTGGAGATCATGATCTGGAAAAGGTACACAGTAAACGAGCTCTTTTTCACCCGCATATACTAGATGGTTATAAACCTAAGCTGTTTTTTAGAGATGACGGTCTATCTGATCTGATTGGGTTTGAATACAGTAAAATGAACTCGGTTGATGCGGCTAATGACCTTGTGCAGAACCTGGTGAATATTGCAGATTTTCTGGGTGAAAGTGCAGATAGACACGTAGTATCAATTATTGTTGATGGTGAAAATGCCTGGGAGTATTACCCTCATAATGGTTATTACTTTCTCGATCAACTTTATGCAACATTAACTAAGCACCCATTAGTACGAGCAACGACTTTTTCTGAATCAACAGAAAAAACTAAAACACATGAACTTGAAAAAATATGTGCAGGTAGCTGGGTTTACGGTTCATTTTCAACCTGGATTGGAGAGCCTGATAAGAACAGGGCCTGGGACAGACTAGTTGAAGCGAAGTTAGCTTACGACAATGTTATAAATACTGCAGTATTAACTAAAGAAGAAGCAGATAAGGCAACACGCCAATTAGCTATCTGTGAAGGCTCAGACTGGTTCTGGTGGTTTGGTGAAAAGAATTCGTCAGACAGTGTCAGTGATTTCGATAAACTGTTTCGTTTACAACTTAAAAATTTATACAAGCTACTTAAATTACCCGTGCCTGCAAATCTGGATGAACCTCTTTCCATGGGCGGTGGTAAAGCTGAAAATGCAGGTACTATGGTTAGAAATATTGGATAAATATGCCCACACCTGATCTACAATTACGTCGTGCAGGTGTATTATTGCATCCTACATCACTGCCATCCGGAAAATTAGACAGTGACGTAGAACGCTGGTTGAAACTGTTATCCGATGCGGGGTTTAGTATATGGCAGGTATTGCCACTGGGTGAACCACAGGCAGGCCTCTCTCCCTATCAATGTACTTCGGCTTTTGCATTTAACCCAGTGTTGTTAAAAGATATTCCGACTATCAATGAAAATGATAATGGTTTTATCACTTTCTGTAGCAGACAACAGTACTGGCTAGATGACTATGTACTGTTCAAAGTGTTGAAACAGCATTTCAACGATTCATCATGGATTGACTGGCCGGATCAATGGAAGTTTCGTGATTCCACCGTTTTACAGCAATCAGCTCAACTTTATAAACAGACTTTACTTGAACTAAAATGGCAGCAATATCAGTTACATAAACGCTGGCAAGAAATAAGAATGAAATCTTCTGAACTGAATATACTGCTATTTGGCGATATGCCAATTTATATTAGTCATGATAGTGCAGATGTATGGGCTCACCGTGAGTTATTTATACTCAATAGCAGTGGCAATATGGAAGTCGTTAGTGGTGTTCCACCGGATTACTTCTCAGAAACAGGTCAACGCTGGGGCAATCCGCATTATAACTGGGAGACTATGCAGAATGATGATTTCACATGGTGGAAGAACCGGATTAATCATCATCTAGAGCAGTTCGATCTAGTACGCATAGATCACTTCAGAGGTCTTGAGGCAGCATGGATGATTGAAGAATCATGCGAAACGGCCGTTGATGGGCAATGGCAGAAAATTCCTGGTGAGGCTTTATTATCGGCTATAAAAATGACCCTTAAAAACCATTACAATCAGTTGCCTTTTGTTGCAGAAGACCTGGGAATGATCACACCTGAGGTTACTGCATTAAGAAAGAAATATCATTTACCGGGTATGTCGATATTACAATTTGGTTTTGATGAGTTTGAAGACAACCCGCATAAGCCACAAAATATAGAAGAAGATAAAGTCGTTTATACCGGGACGCATGATAATGATACAACAAAAGGCTGGTTTAATAGTCTTGATGATAATGTAAAAAATCATGTATTACTGACATTAAACCTGCCAACATTAGATGAACTTAAGAATGATGATTCGCTAACAGGCCATGATGGATGCTGGGATAATGGAATAGAAATAGAAGATCAGGTGGTAGAAAAAATGGTTGATAACGCGATGTTTTCGCCTGCAAATATTTGTATCATTCCAATACAGGATTGTTTGCATCTTGACTCTGAAGCACGAATGAATACGCCCGGGACTACTGAGGGGAACTGGCAGTGGCAGTTTCAATGGTCACTAGTTGAACATAATTATGATAGCGGGCATATTGAAAAAATACGCTCACGTAATAAAAAGGCAGATCGGTTAATTAAGCCGACAGATTGAAGTAGTAAAATGGTAGAAGCTGTAACAAGAATACAACAGGGCATTCATCACGATCCTTTTGAGTGGTTGGGAATACATCCGTCACGACCTGGATTTGTGGTACGCGCTTTTATGCCCTCAGCCGAAAGTGTCGAGCTGGAAAATATTGGCCCTATGGTTCGTTGTGAGGGTACTGATACGTTCGAACTAACCATCAGTAAACAACAGAAAGATAATTTACCACGGCATTACAGTTTAAACTGGATTGAAAAAGCATCTAAAGAATCACATCAAATCATTTCACCTTACAGCTTTCAACCTGTGCTCAGTGATTTTGATCTGAACCTGTTTAACGCAGGAACACATCTGCATATATATCGTTTTCTAGGGGCGCGACTTCAAACTATTGATGATATTGAAGGCTGCCTGTTTGCTGTATGGGCGCCAAACGTCAAAAGGGTTAGCGTAATAGGTGACTTTAATGGCTGGCATGGTTTACGCCACCCTATGCGTAACCGGGGTGAATCTGGTGTATGGGAATTATTTATACCGGGTTTGCACGCCTCCGATAATTACAAATTTGAAATCCGCACACACAGTGATGAAATCCTACAAAAGACAGATCCTTACGCTCGTTCAATGGGATTACGACCTGATACCACCAGTAAAATTACCGCCATTGATAATTATAAATGGGATGATCATAACTGGTTGTCTCAACGCAATAAGTGGCAATGGTTACACGAACCCCTGTCGATTTATGAAGTGCATGCAGGTTCATGGAGACGTCATGATGACGGTGGTTTTCTAAGTTATACTGAACTGGCTGAACAGCTTATACCTTATGTCAAAAAGCTTGGACACACACACATTGAATTTCTGCCTTTCACAGAACATCCACTGGATGAGTCTTGGGGATATCAGGTAAGTGGTTACTATTCACCAACCTCAAGACATGGCAGTGCGGATGAACTGCGTCACCTGATTGATACTGCACATCAAAATGGTATCGGTATTATTCTTGACTGGGTACCGGCTCATTTCCCACGTGATGAATTTGCACTGGCTCGATTCACCGGCGAATGTTGTTATGAATATGCTGATCCAAATAAGGGTGAACATATCGACTGGGGCACTCTAATTTTTAATTACGGTCGCAACGAGGTGCGTAATTTTCTGATTGCAAATGCAGTTTACTGGATTGAGGAATTTCATCTTGATGGTCTGCGTGTTGATGCCGTAGCGTCCATGTTATATCTGGACTATTCACGTGAACACGGACAATGGTCGCCCAATGACCATGGGGGACGTGAGCATCTGGAAGCTATAGATTTCATAAGAAACCTCAACAATGTTGTTCATGCTGAATTCCCCGGTGTGATAACTCTGGCGGAAGAGAGTACAGACTGGCCTTCGGTTTCACGGCCAACAGATGGTGGAGGTCTTGGTTTTTCTATGAAATGGAATATGGGCTGGATGCACGATACTTTGAATTATGCACAAACAGATCCTTTATACCGAAAGTTTCATCAGGACCAGCTCACCTTCAGTCAACTATATGCTTATAGTGAAAATTTTGTATTACCCTTGTCACATGACGAAGTCGTACACATGAAACGCAGCATGCTGGATAAAATGTCAGGTGATGTCTGGCAGAAATTTGCCAACCTGCGTGTATTATATGCATACCAGTACGCACACCCGGGAAAGAAATTGCTCTTTATGGGTGGTGAATTCGGACAATGGGATGAATGGAGTGAGGCAAAATCTCTCGACTGGGAAATTTCAGGTATGGATAAACATGCTGGCCTGTTTAATCTTATCAGTGATCTTAATTCGGTTTATCGCAATAACCCGGCTATGTATGTTTTTGATTTTGAACTTCAGGGTTTTCAGTGGCTCAGTTGTGATGATGTTGATAATTCTGTGCTGGCCTTTATTCGCCGTTCTCAAAATGACACATTTATATGTGTATTTAATTTTACGCCTGCACCTTTGGAAAATTATGTAATTGGTGTTCCTGACGCTGCTGTTTATAAAGAAGTATTTAATTCAGATGCTGCTTGTTATGGTGGATCGGACATGGGTAATGCTGGCGAAGTTCAAAGCCAACAACAGTTTGAACATGGATTTGAAAATAGTCTGACTTTAACGATACCTCCATTAGCCGCATTGTTTCTAAAGAAGGTGGCCTCTTGAATATTTTATTTGCCGCCAGCGAAGCATTTCCATATGTCAAAACAGGTGGGCTAGGTGATGTTGTGCACAGTTTGCCCATTGCACTTAATAAACAGGGTGATGATGTTCGGCTGGTTTTACCAGCATATCGAGATGTACTTGCATCAGTAGACTCATTGAATGAACTTGGTTATTCGGATTTACCCGGAATAGGTGTTACACACAGGGCTCGTATTTTACAGGCACATCTGAAAAACTCTGGTGATTATTTATATTTGATTGACGTGCCAGCCTTATTTGACCGGCCAGGTAACCCTTACGTGCAACCGGATGGTTTTAACTGGCCTGATAATGCAGAACGGTTTACCGTCTTCAGTCGTGCGGTTGCCCAGTTAGCAAAAGGAATACCTGGAACCGACTGGGTTCCCGATGTAGTGCATAGTCATGACTGGCAAACCGGTCTGGTTCCAGCTTTTTTAAGTATGTCGCATCCACGACCAAAAACCGTTTTTACTATACATAATTTAGCGTATGACGGTCATTTTTCCCATGACGTTTTTACATCACTGGCTTTGCCTCCAGAATGGTGGTCATCTGATCTTATTGAATTTCATGATGGATTCTCTATGCTTAAATCGGGTATGGTATTTGCTGATCACATCACCACAGTGAGTCCAACTTACGCAAAAGAAATTTGTACTCCTGAGTTTGGTTGTGGATTTGAAGGTGTATTGCAACATCTGGGTAATAAACTCAGTGGTATTTTAAATGGTATTGATCTCGACATATGGAACCCGAATACCGACAGACACATTACAAAAAAATATAACCCTGATAAGCATTGGCAAAAAAATAAATTAATTAATAAAGAAGAATTGTTAGTAAAAACGGGTCTGCAGAAAACTAGTGCACCGTTACTGGGTTTTATTGGCAGACTGGTTGAACAAAAAGGAGTGGATTTAATTACTTCGATGTTACCAGCACTTTTTGCAAATACAGATGCTACCGTTATGATTCTAGGTTCAGGTGATACTTTTATTGAAGAAGAGTTAAAACTACTCGCTGATAAATTCCCGTCGAGATTGTATGTTCATATTGGTTACTCCGAAAAATTAGCACATGAGATAGAAGCAGGTTGTGATTTATTTCTTATGCCATCACGGTTTGAACCTTGTGGTTTAAACCAGATGTATAGTTTACGTTATGGAACTCCTCCGTTAGTTAACTTTACTGGAGGTCTTGCAGATACAGTAATCAACACAACAGCAACTACTATTAAAAATAAAACGGCAAATGGTTTTGTGTTTGATAATGTTAGTGTTGATACTTTACTATCTACTGTTGAGTATGCTTTAAAAATCTATAAAAAACCAAAGCAGTGGCGGCAAATTTGTGAAACTGCTATGTCTCAGGAACTGGGTTGGGAATCCAGTGCAAAGAAATATCAGGAGTTGTATAAAAATAACCTCGCAATTACAGACCATAGAAACATTTATAAAAAATGATAGAGAATTAACATGTCAAAAAAAAATTGGGTAGATACAAGTAAAATTCCAGAAATGAATCCTCTGCCGGCTGACAGTCGTTCATTGTCTGAAGGTTTTCATCGCTACCTTAGAAATCATCTTGGCCATTTTTTAAGTTGTCAGCCTTTTTATGTATATGAAGCCATGTCTTTAACAATACGTGACCGTATTATGGCAAGGTGGCACACAACCTGGCAGAGACATAAACAACCCCGCGTTCGTAAAGCTTATTACATGTCATTGGAATTTCTGATTGGTCGTGCACTAGGTAATCATTTGCTTAATCTTGATCTGGAAAAAGAAACACGTGAAGCCTTGTGTCATTTTTCTGTAGACCTTGAAGATCTGATAGAAGAAGAACCTGATGCGGGTTTGGGTAATGGAGGCCTTGGGAGATTAGCGGCCTGTTTTATGGATAGTTGTGCAACACTGGAATTACCCGTAATTGGATACGGTATTCGTTATGAATACGGTATGTTTCGCCAGCACATAGAAGACGGTTATCAAGTTGAAGAACCAGATCACTGGTTACGTGATGGTAATCCATGGGAAGTTTCACGTTCCGAATATGAGCAGGTTATTCATTTTGGTGGCCGCACAGAACATTTTAAAGATGCTAAAGGTATTCATCGGGTACGTTGGATAGAGACGAATGATGTAATTGCATTACCTTATGACATGCCTGTTTCCGGTTATTGTAATGAAACTATCAATACACTTAGATTATGGAAAGCAACCGCGACCGATGTATTTAATTTAGATGACTTTAATGCGGGTAGTTACTCTGACGCAGTAGAGGCTAAAAATGATGCTGAACACATTTCTATGGTGTTGTATCCAAATGATGCCAGCGAAAACGGTAAAGAACTTAGATTAAGACAGCAATATTTTCTTGCATCAGCCAGTTTGAAAGATGTGATGAGGTTATGGGAAGAAACGGATGGCCCTGACTATTCTCAATTCGCTGATTTCAATGTCTTTCAGATGAATGATACTCATCCAACCATTGCGGTTGCAGAACTAATGCGACTGCTAATGGATGAAAAACATATGGAATGGAAACCTGCATGGGAAATAACCACGAAAACCATGGCTTATACTAATCACACTTTACTACCTGAGGCACTGGAACGCTGGCCTGTTTCCCTGTTTGAGTGTTTGTTGCCACGTCTTATGGAAATCATCTACCAGATTAATAAAATTTTTCTGCATGAAGTTGCACTTAAATGGCCGGGTGATACTGATAGACAAGCACGAATGTCAATCATTGAGGAAAGTGATAACAAACAGGTGCGTATGGCTTATCTTGCCATAGTCGGAAGTTTTTCTGTAAATGGCGTTGCCAAATTACATTCACAATTATTAACTGATGGTTTATTTAAAGATTTTTACGAATTATGGCCCGAGAAATTTAATAACAAAACCAATGGTGTTACACCGAGAAGATGGATAGCACGTGCGAATCCGAAGATGACCAGTCTGATTACCGAACACATTGGATATGAATGGCTAGGGGATCTGAATCATATTCATTATCTGAAAGAATATGCTAATAATGAAAATGACGAATTTCATCATAAATGGTTTGCCATTAAACAGGAAAATAAAGCTAGACTTACTGAACTTGTTTTAAATAAGACAGGTGTTGAATTCAACCCTGAGGCTATGTTTGATGTTCAGGTAAAACGTATTCATGAATACAAACGACAGTTACTAAATGTACTACACGTAATACATTTATATATTCGCATAAAAAATGGAGATACAGAAAACTGGACGTCACGTAATGTTTTGATAGGAGGCAAAGCTGCACCTGGTTATCATATGGCTAAACTGTTAATAAAACTGGTTAATAATGTAGCTGAAATAATAAATAATGATCCGGATGTTAACTCAAAGTTGAAACTGGCTTTTATACCCAATTATAATGTATCGGCAATGGAAGTTATTTGTCCAGGAACTGATTTATCAGAACAGATATCTACAGCAGGAAAAGAGGCTTCTGGTACTGGAAACATGAAATTCATGATGAATGGAGCATTAACCATTGGCACCTATGATGGAGCCAATATAGAAATACTTGAACATGTTGGTGAAGATAATTTTTTCCTGTTCGGACTAAAAGCAGATGAAGTAACGGCATTGCAGGATCATTATGACCCACAAAGTATTATTGATAATGACAGTGACCTTCAGGCAGTATTACACCTGCTTGAAAGTGGTCATTTTAATTTATTTGAACCTGATATTTTTCATGACCTTATTGCTTCTATACGTAGCCCACACGATCACTGGTTAACAATTGCAGATTTTCGTAGTTATATAGAATGCCAGGAAAGAGTAGCTGCCTGTTATCAGGACAGGAAAAGCTGGATACATAAAAGTATTCTTAATACAGCAAGTAGTGGTTATTTTTCAACAGATAGAACAATGCAGGAATATAATAAGGATATCTGGAAACTCTAAAATGCATCCGTTATTTTCAATAATTAAAGACTGTTTGAAGGAAGAAAAACAATGGTAGCCATCAATCAGAATATCCAGGCCGCAGAGCCGACTAATATAGTTATTTTTGGTGTTACGGGCGACCTCAGCAAACGCAAACTGATACCGGCGCTGGTACGTATGCTTAACTGTGGCCTGGTGCATGACGATAGTAAAATAGTAGGCGTGGTAAATAATCGTACTGAAGATGTATGGATTGAATTAGTACGTGAAGGTATGCAGGAGTTTTCACCAGAGATTGTCAAAAATGATAAGAAATGGAAAAAATTTCTTTCACGTCTGATTATGGTGCCGGGTGATCTCGGTGATGAAACAACCTACAAACGACTTGCTGAATCTCTAGTGGAGCTTGATGGTAAAAAAAATGCCATGTTTTATTGTGCAATTCCTCCTGATTGGTATGGAAAAGTTACTAAGGGATTACACAATGCGGGGCTGGCTAATGAAGAGGAGGGGTATCGCCGACTGGTAATTGAAAAACCATTTGGGCATAATCTGGAAAGCGCCCGTACACTCAATAAAGAGCTACAGACAGTCTTCGACGAAAAGCAAATTTATCGCATAGATCATTACCTTGGTAAAGAAAGCGTACAAAATTTATTAGTATATCGTTTTGCTAATAGTATTATGGAACCCCTGTGGAATCGAAATTACATAGATCATATTCAGATTTCAGCTTCAGAAACACTTGGCATAGAATACCGCGCAAAATATTATGAAAAATCTGGAGCATTGCGTGACATGATTCAAAGTCATCTTATGCAGATGATGACTTTAGTTGCCATGGAACCACCGGTTGAATTTAGCGCGGATGCGGTTCGTGATGAAAAAATGAAAGTATTGCGAGCAATTCGCAGCATAGAACCGGAACAGATAAAAATACAAACAGTATCAGCACAATATGCATCTGGTACTATTGAAGGCGAAGCGGCACAAGCTTATGTTGCAGAAGATTTTGTAACGCCGGATTCAACGACAGAAACATTTTCTGCTGTGCGTTTTTATATAGATAACTGGCGCTGGCAAGGAGTACCCTTTATTCTCTGGTCAGGAAAACGGATGGAGACAAAAGCATCTGAAGTTATGATTCGTTTTCGTAAACCACCATTTAATTTGTTTGACAGTCATGCTTCAGTGCCTGCTGCTAATGCTCTGGTATTTCGCTTACAGCCTGAAGGTGGTGTTGTATTGAGATTGAATGCTAAGAAACCGGGGCTAACAACGGATAATGAAGCAATGGTTATGCGTGCACCCTATGCAAATAATACTGAAGATGTTGCTGATGCTTATGAAATACTCATGCATGATGTACTAACTGGAGATGGCACGTTATTTTCTCGTGCCGATGAAGTTGAAACATCCTGGGCTATTGTTGAACCAATTTTAAATGAATGGAAAAATCGTCTATCAATAACACGTTATCGTGCAGGGAGCTGGGACATTCCAGAAATGGATGAACTCACTAGTGATTGTGTTGGCGGTTGGCATAAACCTTCAGCATATGAATAATTTCAAAGTTTATGCTAATCCTGAAACTGTTGCTCATGCAGCCGCTGATTATCTTTTTCAGAGAATAAATACATGTGTCGATAAAAAAGGGTTATGCCATGTTGTATTGCCAGGAGGTAGCACACCTGCACGTTGTCTGGAATTACTTTCTTATATGTCGCTACCCTGGGAGAGTATTCACTGGTACCCGGGTGATGAACGCTGCTATTCGACAGGACACACAGAACGCAACGACTCCATGATAATGGAAAAGCTATTTTCGCAACAACCAAAATACAAGAGTTTTTTTCATCCTATTCCCGCAGAACTTGGACCTGAGATTGGCGCTAAAAAGTATGCAATATTATTAAATGATTTAAATGCTATGGATATTGTTATTCTCGGTATGGGTGAAGATGGGCATACAGCGAGTTTATTTCCAGGAAATCCAGCACTTGAAGACAAACGTAGAGTAGTACCTGTTTATGATGCTCCGAAAGCACCAGACAAACGTGTTTCTCTGGGTCTAACCTTACTTGGAAGTGCAGATGAATGTATTGTAATAGCGACAGGTAAAAACAAACATGTGGCACTGGAAAACATAAGCAAAGGTATGCAATTACCTGTTACCAGGGTAGAGCCCGACATATGGTTTGTTGATGAAGCTGCAGTAAATATTTAAGTAACAATCTAACTAATCAGAACTAATCGTGATCAAAGCAGCTATTATTTTTAACCCATTTTTTTACTATGTACAGTACAAATTTTATTGATTAAGGTTTCCGCTTCTAACCAGTCCTCTGTCGGGTTAACCGTTTCAAATGACTTTTCCAGTGAAATGTAATAGGCTGCTTCACATATCATTTTATGTCGCTGTTCAAGTGTGACTTTTATTTTTCTGGTAGCAGTCTTTTTTTTACTAACTACTTTTTTTGGGGCTACTTTCTTTTTGACAGTTTTTTTCTTAACTGCTGCTTTTTTTTTGGTAGTCATAACTTTCAACCTTTATGAATTCTAAGTAATTAATTGATAGTAGTTCATGTTTATTCTGTAAAATTGTCATAAATCAAAAAGTCATAAATATTACCTTATTATTGCTTAATTAAAAAAATAAACATTTCGAAAATTTCAATACAGGGTATTTCCTGTTAACCAATAACAGCATCACAGATATGTCCCATAACATGAACGACGGCTCCATTTCCATGAAGGACGGTTTATTTAACACGGTAACCTGTTCTGTTTACCTGTTTTTTGATCAATATAGTGGTGTACGTCCACTTCTTTTATTCTCTACTCAGGAACATACTCATTTTCAGTCAGCTTTGCCTGAGCAGCTGCAAGTCTTGCTATGGGTATACGGGGTGCAGAACAGGAAACGTAACTTAAATTTATATGATTACAGAAACGGATGGATTCTGGATGACCTCCCTGTTCACCACAAATACCGACTTTCAAATCAGGATTCGTTTTTCGACCCCAGTTGACTGCAATTTCCATCAAACGTCCTACGCCTTTAACATCTAATTTTTCAAATGGATTGTCCTGAAGAATATTGTTTTCTTCATAAAGTGGCAGGAATTTATTTTCCGCATCTTCACGTGAAAAAGAGAAGCTAGACTGTGTTAAATCATTTGTGCCAAAGGAGAAAAACTCAGCTTTTTCTGCGAGTTTTCCTGCACGCATACAGGCACGCACCACTTCTATCATAGTGCCAAATTTAAATTTAAGTTTAGTACTATATTTAGCTTCTATATCTGCGTGTACATCATCTACGATGTTTCTAACCCATAACAGCTCCTTACCGGTACAAACCTGTGGCACCATGATCTCAGGACACACGGAAAAACCCTCCTTATTACACTCTGCTGCAGCTTCAAGTATTGCACGTATTTGCATTTCATAAATTTCAGGATAGGTAATACCAAGTCTTACACCACGATGGCCGAGCATCGGATTAACCTCAAATAACTCACGCACTTTTATTAACATCTGTTGTTTTTTTGCGATAGCAGAATCCACCAGTTCACGGCCACCCGGACCAAAAGGTTTAGGCATGGCTTTAACATCTGCCTTGCGTTTTAAAAGGTGCATTGTATTCATTAAATCATTGACGCCACTCACGGTGTCTTTTAAACATTTTAAATGTTCAATTTCCTCTTCAAGCTGTTTTTCATTAGGCAGAAATTCGTGGATAGGTGGATCAAGCAGGCGTATGGTTACCGGTCTTGGTGACATGATTTTAAACAGGTCTTTGAAATCACTACGCTGTATAGGTCTTAATATATCTAATGCTTCTTTACGTTCTGTTTTATCTTTTGCCAGTATCATATCGATAACCAGTGGTAGGCGATCCTGGGCATTAAACATCCTTTCGGTACGGCACAAACCAATCCCCATGGCACCATAATCTATAGCCTGAGTCGCTGCATCTATTGAATCAGCATTACTCATGATTTTTAAAGTCGCGATTTCATCGGCCCAGTTAAGCAGTGTACGGAGCTCGTTTGAAAACTTGGGCGGAATCGTATTTATTTTACCAATATACACATTGCCGTTGGCGCCATCGATGGTAATTACATCACCTTCATGCAGTACAGTGTTGCCAACCTTAGCGATATGTTTTTCAACATCAACTTCAATACCTTCAGCACCTGCAACACAAGGCTTACCCATACCCCGGGCTACCACAGCAGCGTGAGATGTTTTTCCACCTCGACTAGTAAGCACTCCTTCAGCTGCAAAAAATCCGTGTATATCATCTGGTTTGGTTTCTTCTCGTACCAGTATCACTTTTTCACCTGCATCGCGCGCTTGTTCTGCACGGTCTGCATCAAAGACTATTTGTCCTGAAGCAGCACCTGGTGAGGCAGGTAATCCATGTGCAATAGGCGTTTGCTTAGATTCAGGGTCAAGGCATGGATGAAGTAGTTGTTCGAGCTGCTCAGGATCGATACGTAATAAAGCTGTGTTACGAGTAATTAAACCTTCATTGGTCATTTCCAGTGAAGTACGAACACGCGCGGTGGCATTCATCTTTCCATCACGGGTTTGCAAACAAAAGAGAACACCATTTTCGATGGTGTATTCATAATCCTGTACTTCTTTATAATGGTTTTCTAGTCGATCACGTAAGGCGACTAACTCTTTATACATTTGTGGCATATCATTCGCTAACTGGTTTACAGGTTTAGGTGTACGTATGCCAGCAACAACATCTTCACCCTGAGCATTTATAAGAAACTCACCAAACATAACGTTTTCACCGGTACCTGGATTACGCGTAAAACCAACACCGGTGGCACAGTTATCACCCATATTTCCGAACACCATGGTCTGAATATTAACCGCGGTACCATTGGCCATTTGCGGGGTAATTTTAAATTCACGGCGGTAATCTATGGCTCGTTTTCCCAGCCATGAATTGAATACGGCTTTGATAGATATCTGCAATTGTTCATAAACATCTTCAGGAAAAGGTTTACCAGTTTCACTCTGGACTATTTCTAGAAACAGGTTACTTATTTCACGAAAGTTATTTGCAGAAAGATCCGTATCTTCAGTAACGCCTTCACGTTTTTTGATTGCAGCAAATGGTATATCAAATTTTTCATCTGAAATACCTAATGCAACTTTACCAAATAGCTGAATAAAACGTCGATAGGCATCCCACGCAAAACGTTTATTTGCAGTCAGTTTTATGAGGCCAGGAAGTGTTCTGGAATTTAATCCGAGATTAAGAATGGTGTCCATCATTCCGGGCATTGACAGAGCAGAGCCTGAACGTACCGATAACAGCAACATATTGTCGACATCACCAAATTTTTTACCGGTTTCTTTTTCAAGCGATTTAATCTGAGTAAACACCTGGTCCATAAGATCCGATGGTAAATCCTGATTATTAGTATCCAGATAATTCAGGCAAGCATCAGTACTAATAACAAAACCTGGTGGTACATTTATACCTATTTGGGTCATTTCGCAAAGGTTTGCACCTTTGCCCCCTAAAAGTGATTTATTTTTACCGTCTCCATCTTTAAATGAAAAAACATAAGAAGTATTTGCTGGGGCAGTCGTCATCTAATCTTCCTTTAATAATTTCCTGAGCATTCAAGTCATCAGTGCATTGTCAGTCAGAATAGGGATGTTGATATTGACTCAGGTCAAAATCTAAAATCATCACCAATTAAACTCAATAGGTGCTAATTTTGGCATTTATGAAACCAGTTCATTTTTAAGTTTACACTTCTGAGCAAAAGTCAGGAAAAAATGGTTTATGGTTTTATATGACAATAATGTTGGATGAAAATAATAAGGTTTTGGATCTTAGAAAATAGTTGTTTGGGGTGAGTTATAACTATTTATCGTCATACATATATATAATAAATCAAATTAAGTACATTATATATCTTATTGATTATATTATATTTAATGACAACCAATAAAAGTCATCGGGGCTCCGGTAGAAGAGTTACTCTGCGTTCTGTTCCTTCAACTTTCAGGTCATGCTTCGCTTGTTAGAGATCTTTCCAGAAGGTCTTTTCGAAGAAGATAGGGTCAGGTTTAGTGTGATTTTATATACCCAGGATGTGACTAGCTATTTTTAGAACAGCCCCGGGTAAACCCGGGATGCCAATCTACAGGTTAGCTTATTTCATAACCAAACTTACCTTCATCATTTACAGTTACGTGAATCTTGTTTATTTCATTGCCTTCAGCAATCCGGGATAAACATTCTGATGCCATTTCAGGCAGCATTGTACGGGTCAGAATATTCTCGATATTTCTTGCTCCGGTATCCACTTCCTGACTCCTGGCCACAATATGTAACATCAGGTCTTCATCATATGAGAACTCAGCTGCATAGTGATCTTTAATACGCTTATCGATACGGTTCATATTGATTTTGCATATTTTCAACAGGTCTTCATCACTTAAGGGGTAATAAGGTATAACCGTTGTTCTACCCAGGAAGGCCGGCTTGAAATATTGCAGTAATTGAGGACGGAAGTTATCTAACAGCACATCTGGTTCTGGCAATTCTTCACCCGCTGCACACATGGCTCTTATATGTTCTTCACCCGCATTAGAGGTCATTATGATTACTGTATTACGAAAATCAATATCACGACCTTCACCATCCTTGATAGTACCTTTATCTAACAGGTTATAGAAAATATCCTGTACACCCGGATGCGCTTTTTCCATTTCATCTAATAGAATTACACTATAAGGTTTACGGCGAACTGCTTCTGTTAATACACCACCTTCACCAAAACCGACATAACCCGGAGGAGAACCTAATAACATTGAAACTTTATGCTCTTCTTTAAACTCGGACATATTGATGGTGGTTATATTCTGTTCGCCGCCGTATAACAAATCCGCAACTGCCAGTGCTGTTTCCGTTTTACCGACACCACTTGAACCAACTAAAAAGAAAACACCAATAGGTTTACGTGGATCGGTTAAACCTGCTCTGGAAGTTCTTATTGCCTGAGCAATAGCCTCAAGACCATGTTTCTGACCAATAACTCGTTGGCCCAGTACGTTTTTAAGATCAAGAATATTACTGATCTCATCGGATACCATTTTACCAACGGGAATACCTGTCCAGTTAGCAACCACTTCTGCGATTGCCTGACTATCTACATTAACCTGAATTAATGGATTCTCACCCTGTAACTCTGTTAATGAGTCCATCTTTGCATGAAGCTCTGCTTTGATGTCTTCTCGCTCGGTATCATCCAGCTTTTTAGGTGCGTCTTCTTCTTTTAATTTATCTTCAGATAAATTCTGCGCATGGAAATCATCTTCAATTTTTGCCTGTAACGCATGTATCTCGTCAACGATGACGCCTTCTTTTTCCCATTGAGCAGTTTGAATTTCCAAATCATTTTCAAGCTGTTCTTTTTCAGCGGTAATCTCTGCTATACGCTCATCACAGTTCCCCAGTGTTGCGTTTTCACGCTCTAATGAAGTGATATTCGTTTCGTGTTGAGTAATCTGTCTACGGGTATCTTCAATTGCTGCAGGTGTTGTGCTTTGGCTTAATGATACTCTTGCACACGCAGTATCTAATAAACTTACAGATTTATCTGGTAGCTGACGTGCAGTAATATAACGACTGGATAATTTTACTGAATCAATAATCGCTTCATCCATAATTCGCACACCATGATGATTTGCAAGCATTACAGAAATTGAGCGCATCATATTAATGGCTTTTGTTTCATCAGGCTCTTCAACTTTTACAACCTGAAATCGACGGGTAAGGGCAGGATCACGTTCGAAATATTTTTTATATTCAGCCCAGGTAGTAGCTGCGATAGTGCGTAATTCACCACGTGCAAGTGCTGGTTTTAACAAGTTTGCTGCATCTCCCTGACCTTCTTTACCCCCGGCACCAATTAAGGTGTGAGCTTCATCGATAAACATAATGATCGGATCGGGTGAGGCTTTCACTTCAGCGATGACAGATTTAAGTCGGTTTTCAAATTCACCTTTTACACTGGCACCAGCCTGTAATAAACCTAAATCAAGACTGCGTACAGAAACACCTTTTAAAATATCCGGCACATCACCAGAAGCTATACGTAATGCAAAACCTTCTACTACTGCTGTTTTACCAACACCAGCTTCACCAGTAAGAATAGGGTTGTTCTGACGACGTCGAGTTAAGATATCAACAATTTGTCTCACTTCTTCGTCACGACCTAACACTGCATCAATCTTGCCGTTTTTAGCATCTTCGGTAAGATTGACTGTAAACTTATCAAGTGATGGCGTGCTCGTTGGGCCGGTAGGTGCAGCACCATCAGAAGATGATGTATCACCAACACCCGCAGAAACTGATTCAGAAGTGCTGCCAACAATACTTGGTAAAACCGCGCGTAATGATTCAGGTGCAATTTTCTTCAGTTCACCTGAAGTAATATTTGTCGCACGACGCAGGTTTTCGTCTAACATTAATGCAGCCAAAATATGTGCTGATGTAGCCTGTGGATGAGCATATTCAACAGAGGCTAACATCCATGCATTTTTGGCTAAATCGACCACTGTTGGTGAAAGCGCAGGTGCACGCGTATTACCTGATTTAACTTTATCGAGTTCTTTATTTATATCTTCAATCAGTTTGCCAGGATTGATTTCAAATTTTTCCAGAAGGGCAGTGATATCACTATCGGGTAATTCCAGTAATTTTAACAACCAGTGTTCTATCTCAATATTGTAGTGGGTGCGAGCCATACAAATACCCGCAGCACCTTCTAGTGCAGTACGGCATGAATCATTTAATTTGCCAACTAATGATTTTAAGTCGATTGTTATCATCTTAGTTTCCTTCTCTCTTATTTATCTTTTTATATTAAGTTTTAAAAATAATGTGCAAATATTTTTAACCCAAACGACTCGCTGAAACAGAAATATCCAGTGTTTTATTTCTATCATCATAGTCGGCTGGTTTATTGGATAACCAGGTATTCCAGCCAATAATGGCTGGCTCCTTTTTACCTAATTGAATTTTTTCAGGTATATCACTTCGTTTAATTCTAATAATAAAATCATAATCGTTTTCCATGCCTACATACATACGGACTATTTCATTAAGTGCTTTTAAAGCATAAGTTCCCGGCGCAAAAGTAGATAGTTGTTTTTTGTTTAAAGGGCCTAAAATAATATGAATTTTACCCTGTGCAAACCAGCCTTTTTTACCTAACATAGCAGAACGACCCAAACAGACATTTCTACCGGTTGGATTATTAAAATCAGGAAGCTTGGTGCGCACATCATCAATCAAATCTTGCCACTGACCAACAAACTGATCTATCTCAACTGGAATTTCAAAATGTGATTTTAATATCTGTTGCAACCCCGTAGCTGTACGTACTTTTTGAGTTAATAAACCACTGTAATAGACCAGTGACTCATCTTTAGTATAGAGTCGATTAGCTAAACCTTCAGTGCCCATTCCAATTAATGACAATAAAGCTCTTGTTTGTGGCTCATGCAAGTTTTTTGCTGAATGGTGTAAACGATTACGCTCATAATGCAGGGGTAAATTATATTTGACCGATGCCTGAAAAAACAAAGACAGTATTCGATGATTAAATAAATCAAAGAATACTTCCATGGTTTCATCTTTCTGTTTCTGACGTTTGAGAATAAGCTCAGTGTAATGATAGGGTAGTACCCCCATAGAACCGGTTAACCCCATCAGGTTTACAACCATTTCCCACTGTGCAGCACCTGAGTTTTTATCAACCCTTTGTATTTCATCTACTTCTGATGAGAAAAAAGCTAAAGACTGATTAGTTTTAAATCTAATTGATTCACTGCCAGGGGGTGTGAATCTGGCAATGGGATTGGTTCCAATATTAGATTGCGCACCTTCTTTTTCAAACACTGCAGAACGTTCCAACAGGCGAACAGCCTGTAGAAACTGAAAATCGAAAGGTGATTCAGTTACCTTTCGAGTTATAGAAGTATTTTTTCGCCAGCCCTTGGTGGACATTTTTTAAGATAACCTTCTTTACTTTTTAATTTAACTAATACACGTGTGAATGAATTTAATGAACAATACAGTGCAAAGAAATGCTCCAGCACAGTAGCAAACAGGTAACTACTACTGCCCGTTAATTGAGAATCATCTAATTCAATTTCAATTTCCATACCTCGACAAAGCGTTGCTCTGCCATCAATTGTCAGTGGCGCGCTGATAGCACGGGTATTCACACTAACTATCGATTCTATCTGTGCACGATTTATAGATGATTCTTTAAAATCATATAAACGCAAAATTTCTTTTAACGCGTTTGTAGCATCATCTCTACCTGTGATAGATAAATGATTCAAACTTAAATGTGATATTAAACGCCATCTTGCATTATTACGCATTGATGGCCGTACCGTGGCACTGGGTTGCGTAACACAACGAATTTTTTCACAGGGTGGCGCACTATCTATACATTGCAATTTAGGCTGATCTGCAGAAAAGGGCAGTTTAGAAGGTTGATCTCGATTACTACAGGTTGTTTGTATGCTTAAAGTACGATCATCAGGGTTATTTGGATTGAAATATAAATCTACCAGACTTAGAAATACATCACTTCCATCATCTCTTAAATAAGTGCCCATTTTGGCATTACGTCGCTGCGCAAACCAGTAAGCATGGTTTTCCTGGTCATGACTCTCATGGTTTATTCCATAGAGTGGTAAATAAGTCTCTTTATCTCCCGAAGAAGTAGAGGCGGTTACTTTATCAACTGAATAAACTTCATAACCTGTTGGCCTTCTTGCATCTGGAATAATTTGATACTCAGTAGAAGTATGATCCAGTTTTATTGGATCTGTTCTATGATCAAACAGGTTTACAGCGGGTGAGCAACCCATCTGAAAAGTTTCTGCAGAAATATTATGTTCTAGCTCAACATCGGATTCGCCAAGATATACATAAAAATCCAGTGTATCAAGAGCATCATCAGGTATTTTATCTGCAAAGCCCTGGAGTTCGATAAACATAAACTTTTCAGGAAACGTAAAATACTCTGTAAGTAAACGATACCCCATAAATGATGTCTGAGGATAGGGCAACAAACCTTCTTTTATATCAAAGCCAACCGGTTTAATAATATTAGCCGGCAACCGAACCGGGTTTGAATCCGCTTCAGATTTTGCCATTACCACAGCCTGGCAATTATTTAATAATAATTCATAAAGCGGGTTAATATGCTGCGGTTGACCTTTTAAGTAAAAACGAATGCTATCTGGTTTGTTTTCAGAAAATGTAATATCTTCATTAAATGTTTTTAATGATAACTTTAATACACCACCTGAGCCTTTAAGGTTATCTGAACCGGGAGTCGTAAATGGTCGGCCAATTAGATTCGCTTCTGTTAATTTAAAGGGATGTAACTGAGTTTCATATATTGCAGAAAAACGACAGGTTTCCCCGGCAAACTGTTCTGTTTCCAACAGAGTCTTTTCTGGTAAATGAAAGGTTGCTTCCAGTTTTTCTTCATCTGGCACAAACTGAATTATGCTCATTGAAGGGATAGGGCGTTGGTAATGCGGAAACAATACTTCTAATATTGCATCACTTAATTCAGGAAAATCATCATCAAGTTTATGCTGAATACGTGCATTTAAATACGCAAAACCTTCAATTAATCGAGATACATGGGGATCTTCAATTGTTTCCGCATTAATACCTAACCGACCAGCAATTTTCGGATGTTCGCCCGCAAACTCTGAACCCATCTGTCGAATGAAAGCCAGTTCTTTTTCATAGTAGGGAAGTAGTTCATCAGCCATGACTTGTCTCCTCTACATTAACTGTGCGTGTTACCGGCTCTAAAATTGAATCAAATACCACCATTTCCGGTGATGGGTCTGCATATAATGTTGCATCAATTCTAAACCTTAAGGTGCGATCGAGTGAATCTGAATTTTCCATATACCTAACTTTTACTGATTTAAATCTAGGTTCATACTCAATGAGAACCGTTTCCATATGTTGTATAAAATCTTTACGTTTTTCTTTGTCTGAAATATTAACCGTTGCTAAATCAGGTAATCCATAATTTAAAAGCGACGTTTGTATTTCACTATAATCACTATCTGGCTCTATCATTCTAAAACGAGTATTAAGTAAATTTTCCAGATCACGGCGCACACTATTACGAAGGTCTTTTAACTTCTGGTGCTGATCAGGGTCAATTTCCACATTGTTATTCGGATCGTTATCAAATAAACGATCCAGTATGGAAGGCCGTAGCTTTTTCTTTTTATCTACTCTTGCCAAAATTTATAACCTAATTAAATCGTATTTTTATTAATAACATTAAGCAGACTGTGCCAGTTCTGTAACAAGCTCTAGCTCTGAAACCATATGATCTAACTGATAGTGAGGTCGTAAATGTATAACACACACAAAATCACCAGGTTTTTCAGGATGCTCCTTTACTCTTACAGCTGCTTCGCGTAACGGGTAACGCGCCTGTTCTTCCCATTCTAAATCTTCACGACCTGTAGTATATTTAAATAACCAGTCACGTAAAAAATCTTCACATTCATCTGCAGTCGTAAACGAACCGACTTTGTCTCGAATCATAACTTTTATATAGTGAGCAACACGTGCACCACATAAAACATGTTGTAACATGGCAGATAAACGCGCATTTACTTCTGCTTCACGGCTAGATTGTCTGGCGGGTTTATGTGCAGACTGATTACCATAAAATGCTGCAAAAGGCGTGTCATAACACTGACATAAAGGAATGAAGCCCAGGTCACTTAGTTCGCGTTCACGCACATCAGTAATAATGACATCGGTAACCGGTTTTATTGCAATTCCTTCAGCATCTGTCTCAAATGAATCACATGGCAGGTTAGTCAATAATCCCCCGCCTACCTGATTACGAGGTACACCACGTATATGACCAAACCAGCCTACATTGGCAAATTCACGAATCATAATGCCCGCAAAACCATAAGCGGCATTTCCCCAGCAATAATTTTCGCGGTCGTGGCTGGCTACCTGCTCATAAAAAAACATACCTTTATAACTACCAGGTGTTTTACGATAAGGTAGTCGCATTAAAATATGCGGCATGGTTAAACCAATAAACTGTGAATCTTTTCTATCTCTAAATGCCCGCCATTTTATATATTCTTTCTGAGCAAAAATGCTGTGTAAATTTATCGGATTACCTAATGTAGAAAAATCATCTAAACCAAATAACTCAGGTGATGCACCGGTTATAAACGGAGAAAATGAAGCAGCTGCAACTTGTGCAATACCACTTAGTGTAGCTAAATCATCATGTTTATGTTCTTTTGATGGTTTATGACTAACTTCATAATCACCAATCAATACACCATAAGGCTCACCACCTGGTGTACCGTACTCTTCACTGTAAACTTTTTGAAATAACTGGCTTTGATCAAACTCTAAAGCACGGGATATATCTCTTGATATCTCAGACCAGGTTGCATCAAATAGTTTAATTTTAATATTTTTTGTGCCATCAGCCTGCACGGCCAAATACCAGAGGCCTCGCCAGGAAGCTTCAAGCTTTTGAAATTTTTTGTGATGGAGAATGACATTAACCTGATCATTAATCATATGATCAATATCTGAAATTGAGCGATGAATTGCATCAATTATATCTTCAGGTTCTTTAAGGGATTCAATCGGTGTAAATTCGGTTAACCAGTAGGTGAGTGCTTTTATATAATCAATTTCATTTAAAAATTGTTGCACATTGGTGATATAAGCCGATCTTGAAAAGAGGCTATCTAGATTAACTTTTTTTGAATCTGTTGTCTTTTCCCTGGACATTCATCTACCGATTTGAATTAAGTTTCTAGTTCTGTAAGAAAAAGAAACCGCATCTGGATAGATACGGTTTCTGATAACACATAGTATTAAGTATTAACCCGCTTTAGGTATACTTGCCACCATACGCATAGATGCACTTAGCTCTTCCATCTGTAACCATGGGCGCATATAAGCAACAGCACTATATGCACCTGGTTGACCAGGAGTTTCTTTTACTTCTATGCTAGCTTCAGCTAATGGGAAACGTGCTTTCATTTCAGCACTTGCACCAGGGCTCGCATTTACATACCCAGAAATCCAGCGATTTAACCATTCTTCAGCATCACTGGCTTCCATAAATGAACCGATCTTGTCACGCGCCATCACTTTCAGGAAGTGGGCAATACGAGAAGTCGCCATAATGTAAGGAAGACGGGCTGAGATTTCAGCATTTGCTGTCGCAGATGGATCATCAAACTTCTTAGGTTTCTGAGTTGTTTGCGCACCAAAGAAAACCGCATAGTCAGTATTTTTATAGTGACATAAAGGCAAGAAACCCAGTTTACTTAATTCCGCTTCACGACGGTCAGTAATACCAATTTCAGTTGGGCATTTAGCATCAACGTCGCCATCATCACTAACAAAAGTGTGGCTTGGTAAACCTTCAACCTTACCGCCACCTTCAGCACCACGAATACTTGTGCACCAGCCATATTCAGCATAAGACTGAGTCAGGGTTGTACCCATAGCATAAGCTGCATTCATCCAGCAATATTCATCATGATCACTTTCTAACTGGCGACCATCTGAATCAAGAGAGGCTTCTTCAAAGTTAAACGCTTCAACTGGCTTGGTTGCTTCACCGTATGGAAGTCGAGCAAGAACGCGTGGCATTGTAAGTGTAACAAAACGTGAATCTTCACTATCACGGAAACTACGCCATTTTGTGTATTCAGCTGAGTCGAAAATCTTTTCAAGATCGCGAGGCTTAGATAATTCCGTGAAACTATCAAAACCAAACATCTTAGGGTCTGCTGCAGAAACGAAAGGGCAGAAGCCAGCAGCTGCAACATTAGACATACTAGTTAACATATCTAAATCATCTGGATGACCAGAGAATTCAAAGTCACCAATTAATGCAGCATAAGGTTCACCACCAGCAGTACCAAATTCACTTTCATAAACTTTCTTGAAAATCTGACTCTGGTCAAATTCAACTGCTTTTTCAAGATCTTTAGTCAGTTCTTTTTTGCTGATATTCATAACACGAATTTTTAAATCAGTACTGGTTTCAGAATTCATTACCAGGTGATTTAATCCGCGCCATGAACCTTCAAGTTTCTGAAATTTTTCATTTTGCATAATGGCAGATAACTGAGTTGACATAACTTTATCAATTGCAGCAATCGCATTATTGATTGTAACAGTCAGGTTTTTATCCCATTTAACTGTTCCATCCATTGCTTCTTTAGTCAGTGCTTTTAAAAGATCTTCAGTTTCATCACGTGAAGTCTGTTTAGTCGCTGTAATTGCCTGCTCAAGAAAACTAACCTGTTCTTCAGCTTCCGCTTCTGCTGCTTGCGATTCTTTTTCTGTATCGCTCATTATTCATCACCTTTCTTATCATCGTCTGAACCCAGCTCACCCTGTAAAGAGGCAAGAGAGTCTGCATTGCTTAAAACTTCTTCTAATAAGTTTTCCAGATCTTCTGAACGATCTGCTTTAGTTAATAAATCACGAAGTTTATTTCGTGTTTCCATTAACTTTTTAAGAGGATCAACTTTTTCAACAATATTTTGTGGCTCAAAGTCTTCCATGCTCTTGAAACCGAGCTCTACAGACATTTCGCTGCCATCACCTTGAAGGGTATTGTCTACTTTCATATTTACCTGAGGTGAAACATTGTTCATAACTTCATTGAAGTTATCACGATCTACCTGTGAAAATTTGCGGTCTTTAAGGGCTTTTTTATTTTCAGTGTTATCACCTGAATAATCACCCATTACACCCATTACAAATGGAATTTCTTTATTTTGGACTGCACCATTAGTTTCTACATCATAGGTGATGTGAACACGGGGCTTCCTTA
>Ga0316205_10000390_pt1 | contig 86291 bp, 166 predicted proteins | sample 3monthpyrite_MG_FD_204941 | JGI IMG/M metagenome (GOLD analysis project Ga0316205, IMG submission 204941) | Microbial mat bacterial communities from mineral coupon in-situ incubated in ocean water Damariscotta River, Maine, United States -... | ecosystem: Environmental > Aquatic > Marine >...
GCGTTTGATTGTCCATATAGCAGTACGTTTGATTGCTCCATTAGGGACAGGCTTTTTCCACCATAAGTCTGATAGCTCACCACTATCTAATAATCTTCTACCTCTTGCGGAAAGTCGTGCTCTCATACATCACCCTGTTAGTCTGTGTCTTTAATTCTGTTTCTCAATGCGTGGTATAAGCTTAAAGCTAGGCATAGCAATACAAACCACATAAGCCAGTGTGTATCCATCCAATTAGACTTTACTAGCCTTATATATTCATGTTTGCCATACATATCCTGAATCATTGAGACGCTGAACATGGCAGACAAAAAGCCAAGTAAAAAACTATACCGCAATTGCTTTTTAGGCTTAATATTCATATCATCACCCTGTTAGTCTGTTTACCTGCATCTTGAAAAACGGCTGTAGCATAATCTTCCTTACCGCCTTTAGCTTTTTCTTTTGGCGCAATATTTCTCGCTTAAGATATATTTCATCTAGCTCGTCCTGTGTTCTATCTCCGAAATAAGCCATATCATCATTCCTGTTAGTCTGTTTGTTTGTGTCTATGATTTTTAATGCAGCCCTTAGTACCTTTCTCACACATTCTTGAACTAAGTGTATTAACTTCACAAATGTCATTCCATAGGCCAAAATTATATTTTTCATCCAGTAAGTATGAATCTTGCATCAATCTACAATATAACCAGCTTGTTTTGCTCACTAAATCACCAAGCCAAAAACTAAACCATGCAATAAGAAAATAATATCTATGTTTGGCTGTATTTTCATTTTGTTCAAGCCAATCAAAAAACGCATCAATTAAAAGAAATATAAACATTAGTAACGGCCATACAATAAATAGGCATATTAAAAAGCCAATTATTAAAGCAAATATAAACTCCTGCATATCATCATTCCTGTGTATCGGGTGCTGGTGTTTCTGGGAAATCAAGACCAGCTCTACACAGCTCGTCTAGTGCATTTTGAAATAGATCAACATAATTACTATCCATTTCTTTAGCCACAAGTTGTATTCCACGTTGAAGATTGCGCCTAACATTATGGAGATTTTCAACACTCACCCACTCAGAGCCTTGTCGCTGGTTATTCTGCTCTTTCCATAAATCATACATAGAATACATATCATCCAATCGATCTTTAATATCTCGTCGCAATGTTGTCAGCTCTTTATTTTTAGAGTCATTCATTGCTCGCAAAACATCCAAGTCTCTACGTAAGCAATATTCTATATTTAGCTCTTTATCATCACTCATATCATCCCACTTATCTGTGTTGTTGGTTTCATTATTAGGTAATAGAAACTCCCTTGGTGTAATTTTTCCTGTTTCTAGGCTTAGCTTTATTGTGTTGGCTTTAGTAATCCCTAATAACTCGTCAGAGGATAGGCTTAATGCTTCACATATTAAAATTAAATTTCTTACGCTTAACCATGAGCTTGCATTTTCTATCATCACATATGAGGTTCTTTCTATATTCATATAATCAGCAAAACTAGCTTGAGATTCACCCATATTTTTTCTTATGGCTTTTAATTTATTAGCGATTTCTTTTTTAGGTTTATCTTTTTCAATATTAATCTTCTTCTTTAAATCATTAATCTGCTTCTGTAAACCATCAATCTTATTCATCCTTCCACCTCATTATTACCACCAAAATGTTTAATAAATAACACTTCTATTTCTTCCCACTTTTGTTTTCTAGAAGCATCAGTATAAGCAGCAGCAGCAGCATTAGCAGCAGCATCATAAGCAGCATAAGCAGCATAAGCAGCATAAGCAGCAGCAGCAAGGGTTATTTTATTTATATTACCTAACTTATACTCTCTAATAGCCGCTATGGCTTCGCGCGGAGCAGTGTTGTCATTATCTCTTTCATAGATATGCAAAACGCTTTCAGCAATATCAGCAAGAAATAAACAATAATCAAGGTAATCAAAACAGCGTAGACACCAGATAGCATCTTTAATGCCGTTAGACTTGAGTATAGTCATTAAGTCTATTGGCTCATCGTCTGGTTTGGTTTTACCCAGTGATTTTAATAGAGTCTCCCAGCCTGAAGTGCAAGGTAAATGGCTTTTAATATCATTCAGTGTTGTAATCATTATCATTCCCCTTGTGCATAGAAATAAACCCTCCAAGCTGGACATACTCTGATCGAGTAACCTCCACCCCGTCTACATAAAATTCATCAGGGGCAATAATACTTTTAGTATGCACATATTTATGGAAACTTTTCCAGAAAGCGACTGATGTTTCCTCCTGCCTGTCTATACTGTCTTTGTTAGTCATATTTTACCCCTTGCTTGCTCAGATTTTTTAATTGCTTTTTTTATCTCTGATTCGCTGGGCACATACCCTGTGTTTAACCAATGCAAATAAATTTGATTTACAGGCTCAGGCGGTGAGCCAACACTATAAAGCCAAATACTCATATAATTTGTTAATAATCTACAACGGGCATGTTTCTTCATCCCTCACCCCTCCGCTTGCTGTTGTGCTATTCTTCATACAAATCATACTTTTTACAAATTTCATCTATTTCAGGTATTGCCCTGAAGATTGAAAACTCCCCTTCCCATTTTCCACTGAGTTTAAAATACTTTTCACCAGCTAATATTTTGAAACGTCTTAGCCTCATAGTTTCGATAACTGCCCAATCTTCAGGGCTGTATTCTTTTTTGTTTAATCCAAGAGAATCAATAAGTATTCTAGACGCATCACAATGATATTCTTTACGCGCTTTAGGATACGTAACCGTTGTAAGCTCCCATGACATAATTATTCCCCCGCCCCGTCTAGGGCTTGCTGAATCCTAACTAAGCATTTCATTAAATCATTATTCCTTTCTTCAAAATCTGCCGAACCTGCATAGCAAGACCAATCTTTTACTATTGCAGCAACTTTAACCATCTTCGCCTTTTCTGCCTCAAGCTCGGACTGTAACGCATCAGCTTGAAACGGCCATGTATTCATCATTGAATAGTGCATAACCTGCCTTTCTGCTGCCTCAAGCTCGGACTGAAAATGTTTAATAATTTGAATGACATTACTACACAGCTCACAGGCTAATTCATCATCCGACATATCCACAACAGCTTGCATATTATTTATCGCTACCTGTATATCACTCATAACGGAACCCCATCTTTATCAAACCACTTATCCATTTCTTCCACCATATTATTGTAGTTTGTTCCTTTTACTTGGCTAAAAAGTATCTGCATTCTTGCGCCTCGTTGTGTGCAACATTTTTTAGCTGCCTCAAGCTCTGCCTTAGCTTCGGTTAGTTGTTGTCTTATACCCTCCACTTCTTCTAAAAAGTCTATATAATCCTCGCCGCTATATAATATCTGATCTTTCTCAAACTCAGCTATTGCTCCCTCAAGCTCACTGTTACGTGCTTGTAGGTGTTCAACAGCTTTGAGGAAATTATCATATATGTTAGGTATCATTCTATGGTCACTCTTAAGCTGCTTTACTAAAGAGTCAATATCCTCCATAGATAGCTTATCAGTGCTCATGAATTTGGTAATATCAAATCTAAATTCCATATCAGTAAGCCTCGGCTTGTCCCTGCTGCCAACATTATCAAAGTCAGTCGCGTTTACGTGGTTTGGGTCTATGTGTTTAGTCATTGTCTGCTCCTTATTGGTTGGCTAGTCCGCATTTAATTTTTGTAGTGTCGCCGGGAAATCTATGCAAGTATTTATACTTCATTTCCCAAACGTAACTATTTCTTAAATTGCACCACCAGACAGATTCGTTACGCTTCCTTAATTTACGAGCGCGTTGCTTGCAAATTATTCTAACTGTATTCATACAACCTCCCACAATCCCCGCAACGCTTGGGGGTGTTAACACCTAAACAAAGTATCATTGCCACCATGCGTTTGATTTAATACGCTTGGGCTAGTTGACGTTTCACTTTCCCTTAATGGGTCAATTTCATGTTTAAATACTAAACTCAAATGACGTTTTATTGCTCGAACTTGGTCAATGGTTAATTCGTCAGTATCGGATATTTCAAAATACCCCTGTAACCAAAAGCAAAAATCAATAGTGTTCATTTCTCTTTCCTTCTCTGTTAAACCGGCTCAATCACATTCAAAGCCTGCTCAATATCAGATACACGATAGTTTTTACCACCGATATTAATCGTTGCTTTTTCATTCACATCAATGCCAGAAATCTCTTTGAATATCTCAGCGTCAAAATTCGGCAGTTTAAACAGTTTGGCTTTATCTTCTTCGCTGGCTCTTGCGTACGAAGCCTTAAACGCTTCCTGATATTCGTAAACTTTTAAATACCCGCCTGTAGTCTCATGTGATGGATGATCGGCTTTTTCTTTGTCTGTCATATTAGCCGCATCAATCCATTGAGTTAAATCGAAGTAAAGAAAATCAGGCTTATCGGCATTGTCCCAGTCATCTATAGAACATGGTTTATTGAACACACTAAAACCATCATAATCATTGGTGCTAAAATGGCCTGTTGAGTAATTACTAATTGACCAGCATCCTGTTGACCTGTGTCCCGTTGACCTATTCCCCGTTGACCAGTGTCCCGTTGACCAGTGTCCCGTTGACCAGTGTCCCGTTGACCTATTTCCCGTTGACCAGTTTCCCGTATTCATAATTCATTTCCTCGCTGTTGTTGTATGACTACCTCATGCAGCACAAGAGAGCCATAATCTTTACTCACCGCAGTCATAATTAATTAAAATGTAATAACCTATACTCAGTTCTCTTTGATGAAACTTTATAAGCTGAAATGAATAAACAAATACCTATAAGACCTAATATAAATTCACCAGTAACTAAACATAGCAAACCTAAAACAACGTATAAAAAAGGTATATGTTCATAAATTAAATAAGGTATTTTAATATTCATAATATTATCCTGAATAAATAGATGAACTTTCTGCATTGAAATCTATTTCTTCAATTTCTTCAGGTTCATCATCGTAATGTTCTGCCCAATAGACTAATATTTGTTTAGCTTCACCATGACCAATATCAAATTCATTTATTAACTTGGCTCTAATTTCAACAATATTAGTTTCACCCATTTCACGTAGATTATCTAAAAATTCAAGATATATTTTCTTTGGTTTCTTCATTAGTTTTCTCCTTGGTATCCAGTGTTGAGTTTAGCACACGATAAATACTTTTTATTTCATTCTCTATTGCTAGAGCAGACATTTTAGCCATTAACGGATCTGAATCAATTGAGTTTTTAATAACATCTACAGCCGATTCAATACCTATTAAATTGTCAATTAAAAATCTAATATGTGATTCATATAAACCACATAATGCAGGGTAAGGTGATTCATCACCACGCGCTAATACATAATCATTAGCTTTTTCTTGATACTTTTCAAAAAATTCATTCATTGTATTAATCCATAAATTGTAAACGTTTAAATATTTTACGTGCTTTAATGCAATCATTATTACAATATTCTGCAACTTTTTCATACTCACCATCTTTAATAGCTTGCCATACCATTGAACCATCAAAACCATCTTTACCTTCAATACCTAACAACTTACATAGGTTATCCATGCTGATCATTTTAGTAGAATCCCATTCATGCATCGTATCGAATACACGATCTGACCACGGCCTTGCATCATGATAAAGAGGTATGGTTGGATGAACATTATTAATAACAGACCGTTTCCAGATATACTTTAAATCAAATCCGCAAATATTATGGCCTATCATCATAGGTATACTCATCCCGATAGCTTTACTAGCAGATTTATAAAACGTTATTAATAAACCAGCTTCAGATTCATCTAAATGTCGCATAACGTTTACAGGTGGTTCATCATCAATAGCATAACTAATACAAATTATCTCGCCGTAATTAGCATCTAGTGAAGTCTTGATCCATTTAGTTTCAGCATTCTTATCTGCATTAGCTATCTCAGTTGCAAACCATTTATCAAGCGTTTCCTGTTTCTTAATATTGCCGGGTGGATTTAAATTATCAATTATTTCTTTTTTAAATGTTTCAACAATTCCTTCTTGCTGGCATGGAATTGATTCGATATCTATGGTGAAATTCATTTCATAACTCCCCTTTAATCAAAATGAAATATCGTCATCAAAGTTACTTGGCATTGCATTAGGTGCAGGTTGCTGTTGTGGTGCAGGATTTTCAGACATAACCGGCATTTCATCTGGCAAAGCTGCGGCTGGTGGTTGTTCTGTTTTACTTTCACCTATTAATTCTTTCCATTCATTACTTTCTTTTATTTGTTTCTGCATACCATCAGATAACGTTTCAAATGTTTTCATATCAAAATCATCAAAATCAATAAACACTAATGGATTTATAGCTTTGGGTTTTTCCATACCTTCTATACATGAAATAACTGATGCAGGTTTAGCTTTCATTTTACCTTTGCTATTAGGTGAATGAATTATAGTCATTAAGCCGGGAGCATTAAGCATTTTTGAAATATCAAAATCTTCAGCTTCTTCATCAGAAACAAAATCCTTACCTCGCCATGTTACAATTCGTGCGCGTAGATTACCTAATTCGCTCATAGTTAAAGTTGGAAATTCAGCAATAATAAAAGGGCGTTGTACGCCTTTATCATCTGCTTCCATTAAACAACTAGTAAGCTCATACATCAAGCAAATTTTATGCTGATTTTTACTGTACATTTCGTTGTAAGTTGTACCTAAATCAATGATACGAATTAATCTACAAAAATGACTTCCTTCTGGTGCTAGTTGGAAATCTCCACTGTTTACGTGTGCTTTCATTTTATTTACCTTCTCGGTTGTTTGCCTTAATCGGCGTTAATAGTTGCCGGTTACGGTTCCGGCTTGCTGTATCAATAAGCAACGTATATTGCACTATGGCGGCTTCTTTAATAGCCTTCATCTGCATTGCCATTTCAAAAAGTGCTTTGTTAAGTTTAATATTTTTATCAATATTTTTAACTTCGCGTGTAGTGCTATTTCGATAGCCTTTACCGTCAGTCCACTTGGACATTCTAATACCACCGCGTAAAGCCTTTTCCTGTACTACGTTAAATGTACTCCATAAATCCATTCCTGTATCAGAACTTCTTTTAGGTCGTAACATTTGGCTAGTCAAATTTTCTGATGAAGTAATTATTTTTTGATTCTGCTTTGGTTCTGGCAAAATATAACCTAGTGCTGTACGTGCAAATATTTCTTGTTCAGCTCGATTTAGTTCAATCGCTTGCATACCTTCAATCTGACTAGTAATTAGTGGCACTTCATCAATTACGTTGTAACTACCTTCAATTACACGTTCAGTAGCAAAACGGTTATGACGTACACTTACTTTATTAAAAGTTGAATCAGCAATAACAATACCATTAGCACATGCCATTCTAAAAACACCTGCATGTAATACAAAGCCGCTTGATCGGTCATGGCTATTAGTAAGTAGTAATTCTACAACTGAATCACCTACTGTAATATCATCGTTTAATCTGCGAAATCGTACTAAATGTTTTGTGAAATCTTGCTTTGATTTGTCGCGTACATTTTTTTGAGTTGCATCAACTGGATACCAGCCTTCAGCACGTAGACCATCAATAACATTAATGGTTGGTATAAAACCGTATTTGTCGGATACATCACTATGCGGTTGTTCAGCAAATACGCTTGGTGCGGTCATTATAATTTGATCGTTTTCAAGTGCTACTGAATGTGATTTTGTTTCTTCTCTATAGTACATAATATTCACCTTTTTTCGGTTTGTTTATTTAACTTACACTTTGAATTATACATACATTATTATGAATTGCAAACTTTTTTTAAGTGTATGAAATTCAACAACTTATACCTGTATTCTATCTATTAATGCATCCCACCAGCCGTTTTTACTTTTAAAACTCTTAAAAACACGTACATGATCAGGAAAAGCCATTGCTAACTTAGCCATATTACCGATATCCGCTACAGAAATAGCGTTCATCAAATGAGTTTTAAAGCTACTCGACATACCATTATTCCATTCGTATAGGTCACGTTCAGCTTCAGTTAAAACAGTTAAATTAATTCTCATAAATCACCTATTGCAATATTAAACAAGTTAATGCATCATGAAATCTGACCTTTCCCTTAAAGGTCTTTCATTTCTAAACTCCCCTTTAGCGGTCTTTATGGCCGCTTTTTTAATTATCCTTTTACATTTATAACTTGCTTTAATGTATGAACGATATCAACTAAATCAGATTGATTTTCCATAACTACATCAATAGATTTATATGCCGATGGTATTTCATCAATTCTTGCTTCATCTTTTGGACATTCAATACCTTCTGTTTGTGAAATTAAATCATCAACTGTATACATTTTTTTAGCTTGATTTCGCCCTAACTTTCTACCAGCACCATGAGAACATGAACAAAATGAATCTTTATTACCTTTACCTTTTACAATAAATGATTTTGCTCCCATACTGCCGGGTATAATTCCCATATCGCCTTCACGCGCACGAATAGCACCTTTTCGAGTAACCCAAACATTTGAACCAAAATGGTTTTCTCTTGATATATAATTGTGGTGACAATTGATTGCACTTTTATCTGTTCCGAAATTTCCAAAATGATTATGTAGAACTTTTAAAACTGCTTGCATCATAACTAAACGACTTTGTTCAGCGAAATCTTGCGCCCATAAAACAGCATTACAATAATCATCAAATATTTCTGTATGCTCAACTAAATAAGAAAGGTCTTTATCTGGAAGAAAAGGTGTAATATGATAACGTTCCATTTCACGTTTTGCTTGTTCAATAAAATATGAACCTATTTTATTTCCAGCACCCCTTGAGCCTGAATGTAACATAACCCAAACATTATCATTTTCATCAAGACATATTTCAATAAAATGATTTCCTCCACCAAGCGTACCCATATGCTGCCATGAATTATAACCTTTAGCTTTAGGATGCTTGAGTATTATTTCATCATAACGTGATGCTAAGGGAATCCATCTATCTGAAGCATCTACTGAAATTGTATCTTGCCAACCACCTTTATCATTTATACCGCCATTATCAGTACGTCCATGTGGTACAGCCGCTTCAATATCAGTTCTGATAGTATGTAAATTATCCGGTAATTCATTAGCAGTAATTGTTGTTTTTACTGCAATCATTCCGCAACCAAGATCAACACCAACCGCAGCAGGTATAATTGCGCCTTTTGATGGAATAACAGAACCGATAGTTGCACCCATACCCCAATGAACATCAGGCATAGCCGCAATATGTTTATGAATGAAATTCATTTGCGACATGTTTTCTAATTGCTTCATAGCATTATCATCTATGTCATTAGTCCATATTTTTACTGGCTTACCTTTATTTATAACTTTTTTTATTGGCATAATAATACCTCTTTAATTCCAATTTTCTCTCAATTTTACTTTCTCAAATACAGTTTTATGACCTGCAATATTATTACATTCTTTATGCGCTAATACTTTATTTTCCATTCTATTACTACCACCGTGTATTAAGCTTAATAAATGTTCTTCAGACATTTCATTGTCATTCATTTCCTGATTACAATAAAAACATTTATTACCATCACGCGCTAAAAGTTGTCTTATTTGTTTTGATACATTTCTTTTAGTTGAATTAAATCTACCATCCCATTTTTTAGCTGTTAAAAAACAATCAATAGCTTCTGTTACAAATGGCGCGCTAACACTAATACCTCTTTTACCTTTATAAATAACACCAGTACCATGTTTACAATTAAACCTTAATAACTCATAAGGATTTGTTGCAGGTATTATTTCAGCACCTAATTGTTTTAACCATTTTTCAAAATTATTAATTCTATTAGTGCCTAATCGTCTAATCATTTATAAACTCCCGATTATGGTCTATACCGATTAATTAAAGTATCAGCAACTTCATCAAAATCAACTTTTCTTAATCCAGCTCTGATTAAATCATTATAGATAGATGCACTAACAACAGCATCAGCTTCACTAAAGTAATGCTTTTCCATGTCTTTAGATAAAGTTTCAATAGGTGATTCATCCATTTCAATATTAGGTTGAATTTCTAATTGTGCATAAAACTTAGCCTTATCATCCCACAATAGCATTTGTGTTTCTGATGTAGTAATCCAACTAACCATCATCCACGTTTCGATAGTTGAAAATTCATTTGGTTGCATTATGCTGACTCCCATTGTAATTGTTGTGTATCATTTTCATAATTAAGCTGCTCAAATAACTGTACATGCCCATCATGCTTAGGCGTGTAAAAATTTATTATTTGTTGTAATGAATAATCAGGTGTTTCATTAATACAATCCATTAGCTCATAATAAATATCAGTTGGGCATACAGTTAAAGCCTTTTGTTCTAAATCATCCCGTTTCATTTTTAATTAACCTCAATTAATCCCTGTGGAAAATAACTTAGTAATTCATCTGTTATTTTATCTTCGGTATAGCAGTTATGAAATTCACCTTCAAACCATTCAAATGCTAACGCTCTACCACTTTTATAATCTTTTGCATTAATAACAGCTATACAATCTTTATCTAATGTTTTGCCATTTATAGAATGAACATGTATTTGACCAAATGTTATGTATACTTTCATTTTTTAATCCTTAATACGAAATTGTTATATGTGGTATTTGTCCTTTTGCTATCGCAATTATTGCTTTTTCTGCTTGTGTTTTATTCATACCACTAATAACAAAAGCATCTAAAGCAGCATTGTTTATTTTCTTTTTATGTGCTTTATTAGCCTCACGGTTTTTAGCAGCAATTTCTTCATTGATTCTTTCTTGCTCAATTCTATCTCGCTCGCGTTGTGCAGCTAATTCAATATCCTCCTTAGCTTTACGTTCTGCTTCAATAGCTTTTTTTTCAGCAAAAACCTTAGCTTGCAAAGCTTCATTTTTTTCTTTTTCTACGCGATCAGCATCTTCTTTGGCCTTCGCTTTTGCTTTAACCATTTCTTGCTCAATTCGTTTGGTTTCTATTTCCGCTTTTTCTTTAGCTTCTTTTTTTGCTCGTTCTTCACCTTCCAATCTTAATTTTTCTTCTTGGTCTTTGCGTTCACGTTCTTCTGCTTCTTGTCTTAATTTTAATAGTTCAGCTTGTTCATCATCGTATTTAATACGTTTTTCTATAGCTTGTTTAACGTTAATCATTGCATTTTCTTTAGCTATAGCGGCCTCATTAGCATATTCTTCCCATGAATCATTTATTTTTTTTGATTCAATCTCTTTTAATATATCTTGTATGGCTTCTAGTTGTAAATCCATCCAATTATCAAGAGAATAAATACCAGAACTTTTTATTTCTGAAATATTTGTAGTATGTTTTTCAATTCTATTTTTTTCAATTTCTTCCCATTCTGTTAATGGCTTACGAACTTCATCTTTCAGATTATCCAGATATTCACGTATTTTTTTACGTTCAGCATCAACTATTTTAGATTTAGCTTTCCAATCTGAAACAAGATCTTTACCAGCATCATCAAGATATGTTTTTGATTTAGCAACCTTATAAGCCATACTAGCTATTTCTTTACGACCTTTACTTGTGGTTACATCAAAAGTAATATCAGTAACTTCATCCTTGATTTTTTTAAGTAGATCACTAGACCCGTCTTGGTTAAATACCTCTATAATATTTATTTTTTCTAAAACCGTTAATTCATTCATTTCTATTCCTCAACTTTATGTTTTTCATAGTAAGGTCGTGCATATTCCATAATTATTTTGCCTAACATCGGTTCGTTGTTAGTAACTATTGCGTATGATATTAATCCCGCAATCATTTCACCCTGATCTTTATCGTAATCTTCTTTAGGTATTCCATCAGGGCCAATAGCTTCCCATATAATATTTTGATTATGTTTATTCATTTCTAATCATCCAATTTAAAGTGTTCAGTTTCACCAGCGTTTTCAAAACGTTCTTTCATTTTTGTAAATTCACTATCAATTGCATTAATAATTGCATCAATTTGTTTTTTATTATATTTATAATTTGATTTATCTGATAGATTACCAATTAAACGTATTTGTTTTATTGTTTTATTAGTTCTAATTGTGGCAAGACTTTTAAATTTTTCTTCACGATCAGTTTTCATTTCATTTACCTTTTTTCGGTTGTTAGTTTAATGGCCGTATTGTTCAACAATAGTAAATTTACCATTATTAGTATGATCTTTAGTAGTTATGCTTAAAATATAATCTTCAGCTTCATCTATTGTGTTGAATACTAAAGGTACATTTTTTCATTTGCAATATATTCAGAACAATGTGTTTTATTATACGTGTATAATATTGAATACATTTTAATTCTCCTTTATAAACTCAAGTACAAGCCAGTTTCATTTTCAAAATATTCTTTCAGTTGATCAAAATAAAGACCTTCAACTTCAGAACGTACTGTGTAATTCATTGATCTGATATAACCAAATTCAGCACTATATGTATCATCAACTTTTAATATCAGCTTAAAATAATTTGCTTTGTTACGTGCTTTACTAGGGAAGCGAAAGGATACTGAATTTTCATCCTTTGCAAAATTCTTTGCACCAATCATTGCTACTAATCTATTGATACCGTTGTTAGCTTGGGCTAATTGGTTAAGTGCTGTATTTGCGTCTATCATGTTGTTCACCTTTTTTCGGTTCGTTTAAGTTATGATTTAATTATACACACAATAATCATAAATGCAAACAATTTGTAAGTTATTGATTTATATATGGATATAAAGATATATTGATACTACTATATATAACTTATTGATATTATCGTATAATAATCAGATGAATTTAACGAAACGACAAAAATATAGACGTGATAACCCTGTACAGCCTAAAAAGAAATATCATAAATGGCAGAACTATAAATTTTATAAAGTAATTGAAAAGGCTTTTGGAAAACCAAACGCTATTAAAAAATGTTCAGAACAAACAGGCTTTTCAATTTATACAATTTATAACTGGATAAAACGTTGTGGTGTTTATAATAAAAATTCACAAGATCTTTTACGCTATCGTGGGTTTGATCCTGAGACACTTGAGAAAATTGAAAAGTAATATTGATATGACAACTTGAGGGTTATATAATTATGTTTAGAAGAAAATGTATATTTTGTGGGTTAAAGGAAGGTTGTATAAAAAGAGTTGTTAAACGTTGGGCTTATGAGTCAATTAAACATTCTTATCATGAAGATTGTTTTAAAAAAGTAATATGCAATCCTGAAGATAATGAAAAAATGGTAGATACAGCATTAGAGATTGATGAAATATTATCTATTGAAAGAGAAAAGCAACGTAATAAAAAAGAATTTAAAAATAGAAAATTAACATATGCACAAGAATATCATTGCGATAAATGATGAATGGTGTAAAACCAAATCAACTAATGCAAAAACGTCATAATAATATGCGTGAGATAGGTTGTATTATTTGTAAAAAAGAAAAAGGTATTTTTACACCACCACAAATTCATCATATTAACGGTTGTAAAACACAAGAACGACATGCTGAAACTTTAGCACTTTGTTACCTACATCATATGGCTGATCAGAACATGCCTATGGATGATCGTTACGTTAGTAGACACCCGTTTAAATGGCGTTTTGAAAGTCGCTATGGTACAGAACAAAAATTATTAGAATATCAAAATGAATTATTGGGAGAATATAATGGAGAATAGAAATGCACATATTTCATAAATGGTCTAAATGGGAAAAGTATGAACAAAGTGTAATAGAATATCCGGGCATAATTGCACCTAAAAATATGCGAGGAAAACCAATTGAAAATACTCAATTAAGACAAAAACGATTATGTGAAAAATGTGGATATTTACAAGATAAAGAAATATATAGATATTGATTTATTTAGAAAAAAAGCGTATAAAAAAAGACCAACCTCGTTAAAGGCTGGCCTCTTATCAAATCAAGTTCGTAGCTTGTTTGATAGCACCACTGGATTGTAAGGAATCCCTTGGAATGAATCTATTTTACATTCCAGAAAGTTCTATTTCAATCCTTTTATTAATTTAATAGGAGATTTTTAATGACTACTTTAAAATTTAATTCAGAAAAAGATTTTGAAAATTATATATGTAAATTAATGGATGAAACAAAAGAGTGTCCATTGTTAGGAGAAAGTATTTCTGGATATCAACAAAAATTTAATATTGGAAATTATGGTGAAATAGATATTATTAGATATCATTGTGATTATGAAGGCTATGTTTTTATAACAATAATTGAATTAAAAAAAGAAATTATTGATATGAAAGCTGTTGCTCAAATATGTAGATATATAGAAGGTGTTAAAAATTTTATAGCTGATAAAACGAATAATTATATTAAAAATATAAATATTCAAGCTGTTCTGTCAGCACCCAATATAAAAATGAATGATGATACTATTTTCTTAATAAATGCTATTGAATGCTTATCTATATGTACAATAGACTTATCATTGGAGGATGGTTTTAAAAGTAATTGGATCTCAAGTGAAAATATTATAAATAAGCCTAATTATGGTGAAATGTGTCAATTATGGGAAAAAATAGATAAAGAAGTAAAAATATCTACTGAAGAATATCAATTATATTTAAAAAAAGAAAATTCAAATAACATTATAAATATAAATGGTGATAAGCATGACTGAACAATCATCTTATTACGCAATAATTCCTGCAAATGTTAGATATAGTGATAAATTAAAACCAATGGAAAAGTTAATGTATGGTGAAATAACTTGTTTAGCAAATAAAAAAGGTTATTGTTATGCATCAAATAAATATTTTGCTGAATTGTATAATGTTAGTAAAAATACAGTTAGTATTTGGATTAATAATCTTGTTAAACAAAGCTTTATAGATACTAGGTTAATTAAAAAAGGAAAAGAAATTATAGAACGTAGGCTATATTTAAAAAACACTATACCTATCACTGAAAATGATGATAGGGGTATCATTAAAAACAGTGAGGATAATACTACAAGTATTAATAATACGAGAAAAGAAAGTGTCGAAAGAATTTTTGAATATTGGAAATTAATAATGAATACATCTAAATCGGTGTTTGATGATAAACGTGATAGAGATATACGAAAAGGTTTAAAGCTATTTAACGAAAATGAATTAATGCAAGCAATAGATGGTTGTAGTAAAACGCCTCATAATATGGGTGACAATGATCAAAACACTAAGTATAATGGGTTGCATGTAATATTTAAAAATGCAGATCAAATTGAACGGTTTATAAATAATAATAAAAATCCACCACGTAAACCAGAAAATGAAGTTGATAGGGTAAAAAGAAATTTATTAAATAATATAAATAATAGTCATGCAGTAATCGAAGGGGATTTTGAATGATGAATGATAGATTTAGTGCATTTTGGTTTTCAATGATTGAATTATACGGTCAATCATGGATTAGAGAACATGGTGAACAACCCGGCCCACTTTGGGTAGAAGCTATAAAATCATTATCTGATGAACGTTTACAAGCTGCTATTTTAGTTTGTCGTGATTATGGTGATGATTACTGTATAAACTTATCTCAATTTATGGGTCGTGCTAGAGAAGTACGTTTACCACAAAAACATCCAGATGCTTTACCTGCACCAAAAGTTTCCAAAGAGAAACAACATCAAAATATCAAAAAAATAAATAAAGCAATTAAATCCATAAAATCTAAAAAATCAGTACGTAATGTTTATCTGCCTAACGAAACATTAGACGATTATAAAGATGCGCTTGGTCTTGCTGTACGTAAAGGTATTAGTGAGTTTGATTTTATATGGGATCGTTTAAAGCAAAATGGTTGGACGGTAGAAAAAGAAAAAACATACGCACAATGGGCAAGATCAATTCGATATAATTTATATAAAGGCACTATACAGTTGGTGTCATATGATTAATTTTTTTGATACTTTATTGACTGCACTTTTTAGTTTTTTCGGATCATTGCTTGTAGTTTTATTTCTTATAAGCATGGTATTAATAATACAGCCTTGGTTTTGGCTTGCAGTTATTGCTATTACTTTAATTTTAAATATCTAATGGCAAAACATAAAAAACAATACAAAAAAGAAAAAGTGGTAAAGATACCACACGAAATGTTATGGCCTAGAGAAATCGCGGCAGGGTACAGAAACGGAAAGACTATTGAATGGGTGGTTGAACAATGTAAAAAATTTGCTAACCCTGAAGCTGCTTATGCATGGGTTAAATCATATATCAATTAGGAGAATACAATGTCAGAAATGATGCAATTGAATAATGCAACAATTACCAAAACAGGTTTACAGATTCGTGAAGGTATTAATTTTGAAGAATGGGAACAAATAGGAAAGCAACTTGGTGAGGTTAAACAGGGTTTGCTTTGGTGGATAGGTGATTGGTGTAATTATGGTGAGCGTAGTTACGGCGAGAAATATTCTCAAGCAATGGAAGAAACGGGTAAATCATACGGCACAATTAAAAATGCTGCTTTTATGTCAAGACGTTTTCCACCACAACAACGTGATGATAAATTAACGTATTCACATTATGCAGTAGTAGCGGGTTTACCTGATGAAATTTGTGATCGGTTATTAACATTAGCAAGTGATAATGATTTTACGGTTAAAGATTTAAAAGAAAAACGTTACGAAATGGAAGATAAGGTAACACCAAAAGTTAGAAATGAAGCGCATGTTACCTGTCCTGAATGTGGGCATAATTTTGAAGTAGAAAAATAGTTCACCAACTATAATTCATCAATAAAGGGGAATAATTATGAGTAGCGAAATATTAACAGGAAAACTAGAAGGTGTAATTGCTAATCTAGCTGAATCATTTGGAACAACTGTACCACATCTTTATCAAGTTTTAACTAATCATGCTTATGTTAAAGCTTTACAAGCGGGAATGTTTTTTTTGCTTGTAGTTTTATTATGGTATCTATTCATAATAATAAACAAAAAAAAAGAAAGGTTTAATTTATTTTTTGATGATAATGAAGCTATAGATGTATTTAATTTTATTAGCAGTATTATTATTAGTTTAGCTTCTATAATTAGCCTAATTTGGATGATTGATGCATTTTCAATGCTTTTAAATCCAGAAAAATATGCTATAGACCAATTAATGAAGTTTTTTTAAATAAGTAATACCGATTCACCATCGTATAGAGGAATATTATGGATTTACCACTATGCAATAAATGGTATATACGACATGAATTCACAAAATGGGAGGATACAGAAAGATATAAAAAAGGTGAAATAGAATTACAGAAACAAGAAAGAAGATGTATTTTTTGTAATAAATTAGAAAGTCAAATAATAGATGTAAAGCTTAATTACTAAAAAGAGGAAATAGAAATGGAAAATATAGAAGATTATATAGCAGGAAAGAAAAGTAAATTAATCAGATTATCTTTAATAGTTGTTCTATCTTGTATTGGTATTTTGTATGGATTATCTGGTATTACAGATATTGAACCGGGTGAGGTTGGTCTTAAGGTACAGAAGATTGGTTTAGAACGTGGTATTGATAAACATACATTAGACACTGGTATTCATTGGATTGAGCCATTTACAAATGATGTTGCGATTTATGATACACGATTAAAGCAATATGATTTACCTGATGTACCTGCACAAACTAAAGATGGTCAACCTATTCTTGTTGATATGTCGGTTGAGATAGGTTTGATTGATGAACACGTACCTACATTGCATGAAACAATTGGTAGTAATTATTATCATCAAGTTGTTTATCCTGCATTACGTGCAGCATTAAGAAATAGTACAACACGTAAAATGTCTGATGAAATTTATACCGGTGTTGGTCGTGTGTTTATTCAAAACAGTATGGAAAAAACATTACGTGATAAATTAAAACCAAAAGGTATTCATATTGCTTTGAACTTACGAGATATATCTTTTCAAAATCAAGATTTTGTTAAGACAATTGAATTGAAAGCTAAAGCTTCTCAACAAGTTGTTATTGAAACACGTAGAGCTGAAGCCGCAGTACAGGCTGCTATCAAAGTTAAGAATGTGGCTGAAGGTGAAAAACAAAAACGTATTAAGGCCGCAGAAGCAAATGCTGAAGAACAACGTTTAGAGGGTGTAGGTAGACGCGCACAAAAAGAGCAAGATGCTAAAGGTATTTTGGCAATTGCTAAAGCTGAAGCTGAAGGTGTACGTTTACGCCGTGAAGCATTAAGTGGTGCAGGTGGTGCTGAATTAGTATCTATTGAATGGGCAAAAAATCTTGGCCCTAATGTGAAAGTATACGGTATTCCAACAGGTTCACCGGGTACAAGTGCTTTAATGGATCTAAATGGTTTATTAGGTGGTGCGTTTAAAGGAGCAATGCCAAAATGATGGATTGGGTAATTAATAATCCATTAACTCTTTTAGTTGGATTATCTGCGATAGTAATTATTGCGGTACTTATTATTACGCATTTTATTAGAAATAAGGAGTGGAAAAAATGAGGTGGTTTATAGCAAGTATTGTTATAGGAATAATAGCTATTATTTTAGCGCCTTATGCCATGTGGTTAGGCAAGAAAATAAAAGCCTTTGTTATAGGTTTAGTTTCTAAACCAGACAATCAAGATAAATAAAATGAATCTTATTGCTATTGATCCCGGTACTGAAATATCGGCAATTATTATTTTTCATCAAAATGAAATTGTTTATGTTGGGATTGATGATAATTATGATATTTTAGAACGATTGAAAAAATTGTTTCAATATAGTGAAACTAGATATGAAATAGCTATAGAAATGATTGCAAGTTATGGCATGAGTGTAGGGCAAACAACATTTGAAACTTGTGTATGGATAGGTAGATTTATACAGGCTTATGATGATGGTGATTGGGAGTTTGTGTATAGAAAAGAAGTTTGTATGCATTTATGTGGTTCTGCAAGAGCTAAAGATTCAAATATCAGGCAAGCGTTAATTGATATGTACGGCGGTACAAAACAGATAGCAGTAGGTACAAAAAAGGCACAAGGCAAGCTGTACGGGTTCAAGTCACATCTTTGGGCAGCATTAGGTGTAGCTGAAACGTATAGAGAGAAAAAACGCTTAGAACGTATTACAGGGGTTTGATTAGTCTATAATAAGCCAAGGAGGGCGACATTATGATACCGCCATTTATATTAGAATTACTTGATAAAGAAATTGTTAAAAAAGTTTTAGATATTTTAAAAGACAGGAGGGTTTTATTAGGTATTGCATTAATAGCATCACATTATTTTGTATATTACATAGCATCAATGAATAAAGGCGATACTACGATTATTGAAAAAGTTGAAAAGCCAGTAATTGAAAAAAAGGAGGTTAAAAATGTTAAAGATTGTTATTACCAGCCTTATCCTAATAACCATTAGTGCTTGCGGCTTACATCCTACAATTAAAGAAAATTGTGTTGTTGATACCAAGTTAGTTGAAAAACTATGGGTATTGGATAGAGGTAAGACATACGGTGATTATATTAATAACACAAAACTGTATGAACAAATGATCAAACTTGATAACGCACGTAAAAATAAACTGAAAGAGGAATTAAAACAATGTTCAATAAAATAATAAATGAATTTAAGTTGAATAGAGGTGATTTTGATGAAAAAAATAAATCAGGTTCTTTTGTTGTAAAAGGGTATGAGTATGTTGGTAAGATTTGGCCTAAAGCTAATGATTATAGAGTTGTTGAGTATAAATTAAGAAGTTTTAATAGATATGGTATGCAAGCTAAGATTAATGAAGAATGGATTGATGTTGTTGTATATGAAAATGGTTATGATGATGAAGGTAAAGTAAATCCTAGTAAGTGGTGTAAATTAAGTGATATTTGCTCATGGAGTAAAAACAGTATGACTTTATTTAAAAATTCAATTATTGGTATACCTGAAATACCTGAACCAGTTGAATAGAATAAATTTAATATAATTAAAAATTAGGAGTTAATAAAATGCAAGAAAAATTAAAGATGCTTAGTATGATTCTATTATCTGCTTTATGGATATTCTTAATGGTACTGTTTTTTATATTACCCATTGAACAAGCCAAAGCGGATAACTCTGTTTTCTTTGGTATACGAACGCACGACTTTAAAGATATGGGCTATTCCGGGCAGATCTGCAATAAAGCGTGTATAGATATTGGTTATCATAAAAACGTTTTACTAACGGGATTACTTTTTGATGCAACAACTGACAATAACAAATCATCATGGGGACGATTACAAGCCGGTGTAGGTTTATTAAAACAAAACAATGTTTATACGATTGTTGGATTAGGTGGTGTAGGTGTAGGTGCTTTATCTGAAGATGGTGGTGTTGAAGTATCTTACAAGGTCGCTATTGATAGAGATAAAATAGTCATGCGTGGATGGGATTTAGGAATACGATTACGTGAAAGTGAAGAAGATGAACTTATTACACCTATGAAGAAATTACCGACACCACCAAAACATTATAATTGTAAACACCCGCATAAACATAAATGTGGTGATGATAAACATAGGAATAAGCATGATTAATTTGTTTAAACGATTATTATGTAGGCATGAATTTGAATCATGGGTTACATATAATAAATTTGACTTTCCTATGCGAAGTTATAGGAAGTGTATTAAATGCGGAAACAATGAAATAAAGACAACGTATAGAACGGGTTGTGAATCAATAAAATGGCTATGAAAGGAATGGACAAGTAAATGACTGAAGAAAATAAAAAAATGAGAATGGAGAGAATTAATAGATTACTTCATGAGCTTAGATATGAAATAGAGCGTGGGTTTATGGAGCATGAAATAGAAGAACGTATTGGATATGAATTTGTAGTGCCTATTAGTCGTGAAATAAATAATGGTGTTGTTCATTGTAGATTTGAAACTAGGCCGGTACATATGGGTTCAGTTATGGGAAAAGATTTAAATATGGAGCCAAGATTAAAGATAATAAAAAATGAATGATGATGATATTGAATACGTAGAAGAACGTGCAGCCATTCTTGAATACGATGCTGGCATGAATCGTTTTGATGCTGAAACTGAGGCTATTAGGTTATTACATGAACATAAACAACATAAAGAAATATCATGATGGTGTTGCTCATAACATAGATATATTTGTATGCCCTGAATGTGAGCAAGTGAAACCACAACAGTATAAGAAAAGATACAAAGGAAGATCTATATGCATACGTTGCAAAAATAATTTACGTGCAGAAGTATTACGTAAAATACGTGAAGCTGATAAAAAGGTATTTGGGAGGATATTATGAGTGATGAAACATTTTTTTGTACAGGTTGTAGTATGCATAAGCCTATTCATTTAAAAACAAATCATAGAAAGCACAGACCGTTATGCGTGTCATGCAAAGAAAGAATGATTAATCGTATGAGTGAATTAAAGGCTGTAGAAGAAACTAAAAATATACTCAAGGAATTGAAATGAGAATAATAAGGAAAGAATCTGTAGCTGATAATTGCACTGAATGTATATATTTTAATACTGATTCAAATAATAATCCTTATTGTGAGCATGAAGAAGGTGGTAGCGTATTAATTTTAATTATTGTAGAACGTGGATTTCCTAAAAATTGTCCACTTTATTATGATGAATCACTTGGAGTATGGAGGTAATGGATATTTATAAAGAAGTTTTAGATATTAAAAAGAAATATGATAAACAAGGAGCCTCTTATAATAATAGAACTATTTTTTTATCAAAAGATGAATGCAAAACGGTATTACGGCAAATACATTTAAAATCCAAAGAAATAATATTATCACTTGAAAATATAGCTGTTATGGAAGCTTATCTTGAAATGGATGCTGAAGAATTATATTTTGATGGGCAATTTAAGTTATTTGGATTTACTTTAAAATATGATTTTCAGGATGCGTTATGAAGTTATTTTTAGCTATTTGTATATTTGTAATTCCTTTTATTGTTATGTTATGGGGTATCTTTAAGGTTAAGAAAAATAACAGAGTAAAAATATTTAAAAAATATGGTGTAGTTAAAGGTATGAAAGATGATAAATACGATATTTAATTATTTGGTTACTATTTTTGGTTGTATAGGATTTTTTTATGTTTCAGATCAGCTTAGAGATTATGGATATAGTTGGGTAGTTGGAGCATTTGTTGCTATTGTTCTTTTGTCATTTGTTATTGATTGGAGTAGAAATAAATGAAATTAATAACTGAAAAACAATATGCTGTATTAGTTGATTCATTAAAGTTTTATGCAGATCAACATAATTATGATTCATTAACTGATGATGAAGATTTACGACATACTAAAATGAATAAAGATCATGGTGCAATAGCAAGAATGGCATTAGAATTTTATCAGGATGAAGAAGAAAGAAATAAACAAAGAATAATTGATGAAGTGAATACGCACAATCAGAGATTAAGGGATAAATAATGTCAGATAAAATAGTTCATCATTTTCAGACTAACCATGAATTTAGAAAAGATGTAGGTTTTGCTACTGTAGAATTGAATATGATTGTATCAGAAGTATTAATGGAAAGACCTAATCATGATAATGAAGTTATATCAACTGCCGGTAAGGTTGTTGGTATTGTATTTAAAGAATCAGAAAAATTAGATACTGTCATTACTGGTTTAAAGACGTTAGTACGTAGATTAGAGGAATTAAAATAGTGGAATACTTTTACGTTTATTTGTTATTAAATTTAATTGCATCTTTAATAGGATATAGGTTAGATACTAGAACATCATATAACGTTAAAAATACTCATTGGTTAATACTCATATATATATTTTTATTTTTATTATTTTTATACATTCCGTGGTTGATTTTAACATTATCAGTTAGATATTTTTATGATTGAATACATTCCATATTACATAGGGCTTAATTTAATATTAAGTATTATGTGTTTAAGACTGATACCTGTAAAAGCAGATACAAGTTTAATAGAAAAAATATTAGCGGCTACATTATCACTTTTATTTTTAGCACCATTAACATTATTAATTATGGTGAGAAATGCATTTAAAACCTAGACCTGTATACGAAAAGAAATCTGATTTATCTAATGAATTAATGGTAGCTAATGCATTAGGTAAAGTTTGTAATTTTTATGCACAAAAAGCGGCTGAATTTTTTTGGTGTGATTTTATCATGCGAAGGGATGCACGAATAATTAGTTATATGGAAGTAAAATGCCGTACAAATAAGCGTGATCAATACCCTACATACATGATAAGTAAGGCAAAATATGATAAACTGATAGATATGGACAAGCCAGCAATACTTGCTGTTAGATGGATAGATTTCACTGGATTTATAAAACTAAATACGGCACAAATAAAAATAGAAAAAGGTGGTCGTAGGGATAGAAATGATAATAAAGATGTTGAAGAATGTGTGTTTATCAATATTGCTGATTTTAATTGTATTGCCAATAATGAATTAAGAGTACGCGCACAAGAAACTGAGGAATGGTTAGCGGAATATACAAAGAATGAAATGTCATATTGATATGACCTTTGGAGAATAGAAATGGATATTAGCGTAAAATTTATACTTACATCAATATTGTTTGTGCTTTTTTCTGGTTTAGTTGCTTCTTCAATAGAAGATGAAGCCAGTGGAGTTTATGTAGTATTGGCTATAATTTTTTATTTAAGCTTATTTTCTTTAATTTTTTATTTAAGCTTATTTTCTTTATTTGCATCTTGTTTTTATTGGGTATGGTCATGAATGAAGATATAAAACATGAATTAGTAAAGTTAATGAAAGATGCTTTAGATAGAACAGTACCTGATATATGGTTTGATGCCTTTGCATTAGCTGCATTTAAAGTAGCTCACGGTGAGAAATACAATATTGATATTGTAAATGATTGCAAGAAGGAGTTAATAAATGAATGAAGAAATAGGTGATCATATGAGTGAAGAAATGATAGATGTTGAATTAAGGTGCGATAAAAAGTTAGCCGATAAAATAAATAAAATGACAAAAAAAGAGCTTATTGGTGAAATTATTGGAATCAGTGTTAAGGCATTAAATGATAATAAAAAACATAAAGTAGCAATGGAAGCTAAAAATGATGATATTTTTAAATTAAAAAATGAAATTAACTTATTAGAACGTGGAATTGTAATTTTAGATAAAAAATTAGCTAAGTCTGAATCTTATGTAGAACAGGGTCGTGCTATGGTTGAATCAGTTATGGAACGTTGGTATCACTACGATTAAGGGGATAACAAATGAAATTTGAAATAGGTGAAATAGCATACGCATATAGAGAAAGTACAAATGAATGGAATGAATGTGAAATAGTAGGTGGATTAGGGACATATCAAGTTGCCCCTAATAAATTTAAATCTAATCTTTATTTAATAAAAATTGAAGGTTACGTAAGTCATGTTAAAAGTGGTTATTGGTCAGTACCTCCATATAAATTAAAAAAGAAACAACCTCCACAAGAACTAGGATCTTACGAAGCATTAAAGGATATATGGATACCTAATAGAAATGATTTAGTTGAATCATGAAAATAAAAGATATGCAAAATGCATTTTATAGACATACAGTTCAAAGATACGAAATGTTAGCACCTAATATATATCTTGATTGGCGGTTTAATGAAATGGATTTACTTGGTTTACGTAAAAGTGGTTATATTGACGAGATTGAAATAAAACTTACCAAATCTGATTTTAAAGCTGATTTTAAAAAAACAGTTAAAGTTGATGGTGAAATGAAATCATTATTTCCCTGCGGTGTTAAGTATCCAGAAATAATTAATAAACCAAAGCATGATGCATTACAGGAAGGATTAAACCACTGTAATTATTTTTCATTTTTAATACCTGAAGAATTAGTTGATAAATGTGTAATACCAGAATATTCAGGTTTATATGTATATAAGGTTGATAATACTGGGATTGGTAGAGTTAGTGAAATAAAAAAAGCACCTTTATTACATAAACGTAAAATAAGTGATCATTTTAAATATTGTATTGGTCGTAAAATGGCATACAGATATTGGAATAATGAATCAGATATATTTTAAGGGGTAAGTTATGAAGTTACAAGAATATTGCGATACTTTAAATATAGAAATAAGAATAATTTATTATCCAAATCAAGATAATAGATGGAGTGCTGCTTTTAATTGCTGTGAAGTATCTGAAGGATCTATGTTAATAAGTCAGTATGGAGATGGTAACAGTCCAGATGAAGCAATACGTGAGTACATTAACTGCATAGAAGGTAAAAAAATCGTGTTTAATGCGGGTAGTGATGATAGTAGAGAATATGTTGTACCAAAGGGAATTATATTATGAAACAAGACATAGGCGTAGAAAGGCCAAAAGAAAAAATATTGTTTGATGCTATTATAAGAACGATTGAAGAATACAGTGATGGTGTTCCATTCTTATCTACGCTTGGTGCATTAGAACTTGCGAAGATAACGGTTATTGATGAACAAGTTGAATCTATACGGGGTGAATAGAAATGAATAAATCAATTAATGTTATATCAGCTATTATACTTGTTATTTTATTAACACCGCTTTTATTGGCATGTATTATCCCTTGGTTTATGGGTAGAGCTGCGAGGCTATAAATGAATAAAATAATTAATTCACCTCCACGAACAGGAATGAGTTCATTATCTAATTGTGGGGTAACTAAACAAGAATTTGAAAATGCAGTAAAAGTATTTAGTGTTCTTGGAGTCAGTCTTAATGATATCAATTTAAATTTAAATAAATTTGCAAAATCAATTAAAGAATACAAAAAAAATAATAAGAAAAGCAACGGTTTTGATAAACGACATAATTTATTAATACGAAATAAGCATAGGTGATATATGAATAAGCTAATTATTATATTTATAATGCTCATGCCACTATCAGTATTTGGGACGAGGACTGATTATATTCAAACAAAAGTAATATGTGAGGAAGGCTATAAATTTCTCATTGTTTATGTATGGGGAGATAAAAACGAAAATGGCTCTATAAGATCGCCTTCAGTAGTGCAGATGTATGAAATTAACAGACAAATATCTTTACCACCAAGACCTATGAGATGTAAATAATATGAGTAGTTACATAATCATACGAGAAGATTTGGAAAACGAAACCAAGTGGCATATTGTTTGGGGTACTAATAATTTAGGCTCGGTTGTACCGAAAGAAGGTAAAGATGCTTTTTATGTCAGTCGATGGGCTGATGGATGTATTAGTATCAAACTTCCTTGGGATTACATATATGCAGGTGAGCAACCAGAAAGGCTAGTTGAAGCTTTGCAGTTATCTATAAAAATGGATAAAGATGAAAAGGCAAAGAACCGAAAACGTTTTGAAAATAATTTCGATAGAGATTATGGTGATAGGGTTGATTTAAATTTAATTCAAACACGAGTGGTATTGGATAACCCCAAAGCCAGAATAAAAATAACAGAAAAATATGCAACACCAGAGATCTATTATAATGATAAATGGCTAGTGTTAGGTGGAACTGATTTGATTGATGATATTAAAACAACCACCTGTTTCAATTTGGACGAAGATTTAGAAAGTATGATTGAAGCTTACCGATCTCAAATTAACTTTGGTGCAAGAGTAACCGATACTGGTTTTTTTGTTGTTACTTCTTTAACGGACGGATAATATGAGCAATTGGAAAAACAGAATAATAGGAACAGATAATGCAATGGAAAAATAAAATAGTTGGTTACGGTGAAGATGCACCTGAAAACTTATTGGCTAATCCTCAGAATTATAGATTGCATCCAAAGTACCAACAGGATGTACTAAAGGAGCAAATAGAAAAAGGCGGTATTATCGCACCTGTTATTGTCAATAAACGCACAGGATTTATGATAGATGGTCACTTGCGAGTAACATTAGCTATTAGAGAAAATCAAAATACAATACCTATTGCTTATGTTGATCTATCTGAAGAAGATGAAAAGTTAATGCTTGCTACTTACGATGCTATAACTTATTTAGCAACAATAGAAGAAGATACGCGTAATACATTAGCGCAGGAAGTCGAAGAGCAGAAAGAAAATCTAGAAAAGTTATTAGATGAAATGCGTTTTGATCCACCTGCTGAAGATAATGAAGGTGAAGATGATGTACCAGAGGTTGAAGAAACTGCTATAAGTGTATTAGGCGATGTATGGATATTAGGAAATCATCGGTTAATGTGTGGTGACAGCACCAGTATAGATGCGGTTGAAAAGCTTATGGATGGACAGAAAGCCGATATGGTTTTTACAGATCCGCCTTATAACGTAAATTTTAAAGGTCAAGAATTAAGTAATACGACAAAAAATGGAAAAAAAATACTTCACCATGAAGGTGCTAATACAAATCATGATAATATAAAAAATGATTGCATGGATGATAATTTATTTATTGAGTTTATAACATTATCATTAAATAATTTATCTAAAGTAAATAAAGGCGCATGGTATTTTTGTTTTGTTGATTTAAAGTTAGATTTAATTTTAGTGCCATTAAAGGAAACAGGTTTTTCTTGGAAATCAATAATTATATGGAAAAAAAATCAAGCTACTTTATCAGGCAAAGATTATAAAAGCAGATATGAGCCAATAGTGTATGGATGTCCTAGTAATTGCTTTTTTGGTGAAAGATATAAACAGGAGGATATATGGGAGTTTACCCGAACACTTAAAAATGATTTGCATCCAACAATGAAGCCGATTCCGCTTATAGAAAATGCAATAAACAATTCATCTAAAGAAGAAATGAATGTAATAGATGTATTTGGCGGTTCAGGCTCTACTTTAATAGCTTGCGAGAAAACAAAACGTAATTGTTACATGATGGAACTAGACCCTAAATACATAGACGTAATAATTAAACGTTGGCAGGACTTCACAGGAAAACAAGCTACTCTTGAGAATACAGATAAAACATTTAAAGATATAGAAACAGAACGATTATAATATGCTAAAATAAGTAAGTATCCATTTTTAACGGGGTTAGGAATGAAAAAAGAATTACATTTAACAAAAAAAGATTTTCGTATTGAATGGTTTTCCGGTCAAGGTGCTGGTGGTCAGCATAGAAATAAACATCAGAACTGTTGTCGTATAATTCATAAAGAAACGGGATTAAAAGCACAAGGCACTGAATCTAGAGAAAGACAATCAAATCAAAGAACAGCATTTACCAGACTTGCTAAATTAGTTATTGCTCATTATTACGCTGAAGATGAAAAAATAAGAATAAAAGCAGATGAAGTAATAAGGAATTATCACGGCGTTAGAAATGAAGTACATGATAAGGCTAGTGGGTTAAAATTATCATATAAAGATATTGTAGAAAACGGCAATATTGGAAAGATGATTGAAGCAAGACGTAAAATAATGGGATGCGAATAAATGTCAGACGATAAAGATAATGTAGTTATGTTGAATGGATACACACGTTTAGATATTCCTGCTAATCGAGTATTAGAAGGTGCTAAAGATCAATTAAAAGATTGCATAATAATCGGATGGGATAAAGAAGATAAACTATACATAGCAAGCAGTACAGCTAAGACGGGTGATCTTATGGTATTAGTAAAATTAGCTGAAGATGATTTATTAAGTTATATGCGTGGGGATTAATATGATTAAGAAACCAGAATATTTAACCGATTGGAATTTCAGTGATACCGTAACTATTCCTGATGGTTATAATCTAAATAATGTGCCAGACATGACAAGGGATAATTTCAATACTCTTATTGAGGAACATAATAATCTAGTTACTGTTGTTAATCTATTATGTGAAAAGGCAGGAGTGGAGTTCAATGAAGGAGGCTAATAAAAAAGGACTTGTTAGTTATGGAGATTGATATGTCTGATGATAATATTATAGATTTAAGTAAGCACTTAAAGAAACCATTTACTAATGAATGTATATTAGAAACCGATAGGGAATTATTGTTAAGACATATCAAAGCGCGTCAATTAGATCTTACAGAGTATTTACAAATTATTGAACAACATAAAGATGGTTATTCATTAATGAAAGATAATATGAAAAATACATTAAACGTAAAAGCTGAAAGGTTATACTCGTTAATAATATTAGCTGAAGGTATAGATCCTGATTCAGAGGACTGGAAGGTATGGGACGTAGAAAAACACTAACACCTGATTTATTAAAAAAGCTGGTAAATGTAATATCGGCTGGAAATTATATAAAGGTAGCGTGTCAATACGTAGGTATAAGCGAGGCTGCATTTTACAAATGGGGTGAACGCGGAAGGGCTGAGATAGAACGTATTGAGGCTGAAGAAGAAGCTACAGGAACGCATGTACGGGACGATAACGAATATATATACGTTGAGTTTGTTGAGTCCATTATGGAAGCTGAGGTAGCGGCAGAGGTTGCGTGTGTAACAAATATTAGGGTAGCGGCGGGTAACGGTAACGTACAAGCGGCTATTGCTTACTTAGAACGCAAGCATAATAAACGATGGGGCAAGAAGGATCGACACCATATCGAATTAGAACAAACTAAGAAATACGATTTTAGCAATGTACCGACAGACGAATTAGAACGTGCTGAAGCTATACTAGCATTGGGTGTTATTGAAGATGATGAACATACGGAGGGTTAGTTATAATGAATAAAGTATTTTTAGGTGGTACATGTAATGAAAGTAAATGGCGTGACGAATTAATATCATTATTAAATATTGAATATTTTAATCCGGTTGTAGAAGATTGGACACCAGAATGTATGCATGAAGAATTAAAACAACGTGAAATATGTGATTTTTGTTTATACGTAATTACACCTAGAATGACGGGTGTATATTCTATTGCTGAAGTTATTGACGATAGTAATAAGAGGCCAGATAAGACGGTATTTTGTGTATTGGAATCAGATGTGAACGCATTTAGTTTTTCATCGGCGCAATTAAAAAGTTTAAATCAAGTAGGACGAATGGTAGTTAGTAACGGCGGTTATTTTGCTGAAGATATGCAAGATGTTGCTAATTATTTAAACTATGCATCAGATAGAAATTAATTAAACAATGAGGAAATTATTATGGAAGTAGGGGATAAGGTAGAGTTATATATAGATGTAGATGATGAATGTAATTCAGTATTAGGCGAAGGCGAAATAGTTGCTGTTACAGATAGGCTGTATAAAGTTTTGGTGTTAGGTAGTTATTTTAAGTTCAGCAAGAAAACATTAAAAGAAAATAGAGGCGGTAAGCATTTTATTAAGCCTATTGAAAAACCTGTTGAGCAATCCAATATATTTGTAAGATGGTTTAAAAAGTTATTCAGTTAATCCCTGATCATACCGCTTAAAGAACGGTTGCTACCCACACTTTGCCGGTAGTGTGATGATCGAGAATCCGGTATTCAATTATGGTGATCAGTTATCACAAAGCCGTCCATAAAAAACTACTTGCTAGACGGTGTAAGTAGGTGGTAACTGGTCGCCGCCATTTAAGGAGAATCGGAATGTTAACAATAGAACAAATAAAAGAAGCACAACAAACGCTTAATCACCAACCCGTATCAACAGAGGATAGGCAAATACAACCATTAAGTGATGAAGATGAAAAGCAGTTACTTGATGAAATGATGAAATTACAAGAGGAAATGTATTAACTATAAGAAGGTTTTATATTATGCCAAAATTAATAGATTTGAAAGGACAAGTTTTTAGTAGGCTTACAGTTATATCTCGTGCAGAAAATAGTAAGAGTGGTCAGGTAAGATGGAATTGCATTTGTAGTTGCGGTGAAGAATCGGTTATAGATGCGTGTAATTTAAGAAGTGGATCTACAAAATCATGAAGAAAATAATAATAATAAACGTAATAATATAAAAATAAAATTTCGTAATAAATATAGATCGTTTATGGAAATGTGCAAAATATTTAATATTGATATTAATAAAGCCAGATCGAGAAGGCAGAGAGGATGGGGAGTTATAAAAATATTTACAGCTTAACTGTTGCAAAAGTAATAACATTACTGTATAGTATATGATTATATAATTAATGAGAATTTACTATGACTATTTACATTTGGGTACTTGTTATATTAATGTGTTTTGAATGTTTAGGTAGAATTTCTTGGTTACAACAAGGTAGAATTTCTTGGTTACAACAAGGTATAATTCCATCAAGAACTTCCACTAATATAGCATTTGATTTAATTATTTCTTTAGTGTTTATTTTTTGGGGTTTGTTTTTAGTATTAAAATGAGTAAGCAGTCTGATTATGACAAACGACAGGTATCTGAAGGTAATGTAAAAGTATGTCTTTGGATACCTGTTAAGAAGCGTAAGAAATTAATAGAATATGCCAATAAGTTGAAGGGGAAATAGAAATGACAAAATTACATGAGTTATTAGCAGTTGAAGGGGATCTTGAAGGTGTGTCTAAAAAGATCATTGATGAAGCGAATAAGACGTTTAAAGATAAGCCAGCGCATTTTTTAGGTGCTACTAAGCATTGGGATATGTTTGATGAAGTTGATCAATTAAATGCACCTACTGATGAACATCAGAAAATGGTTACTACTGTTAATCAAAAACTTGAATTTGTTTCAAAAAAGGTTGGCAAGTATTATGATGCTGTATTACAGAAAGAATCAACTAATCAACTAGCAAAATCAGATTTAATTGTTGATGGTGATATTTTGGCTAAAGATGTACCCGCTACTTTTTTATTAGGTATGGAAAAGCGATTAAAAGAATTGCGTAATATGATGGATTCAATGCCAACATTGCAAGCAGGTAAAGCATGGGAACGTGACGATTCAACTAATACGTATAAAATGGTTCATCCTGATGTACGTTTTAAAACAGCTAAAACATTTCAGCATAAAGTTTTATATGATGCAACACCTGAACATCCTGCACAAATTGAACGATGGGAAGAAACAAAGAATGTAGGTAAATCAGTTCAAGACGTATGGTCAGGTATGCTATCAGTAAAAGAAAAGGCTGATATGATGGAACGAGTTGATAATTTAATGCGAGGTGTTAAGAAAGCACGTATGCGAGCTAATAATGTAGAAGCGGTTAAAAGTTCTATTGGTAGTAAGATGTTTCAATATATTATTAAAGGAAAGATTTAAAATTTTTATGGTAGCTTGAAATTTAGCTTTGTTGTTACTGAACTGAATCGACCACCATTTACACGGAAACTGATTCACAGATAAGCATTAGTTTTTTACCATAATAGATTTAAGCGAAAAAATAGTAAGACGGTTTCAGGTATTTTGATTAGAGGCGCGGGTTCGAATCCCGCTGATCACGCCAATAAGTATTTATTAAGTATTTATTGGGTGATTATAGCAAAGTGGTAATGCGCTAATCACATTGATCTTAAAAAAACCTGATGAACATAATTACTTATAACGCTACTGTCAGCTATTAATTTAGCACTAGACTCATAATCTAAGACAACGTTCCTGCTCGGTTGGCAATACCGGGCGGGGACTCTTTATTAATAACAAAAGAGTGAACTATGAAAATTGATAATTTTTGTGATCCTAATAAACAAATGTCCCGATTAGGTAAGCATGAATGGGCCGTATCAAGACTTATTACGCTATCTAAAGATTTAAAAGTAATGAGTATACCGATAAACCATCTTAATATTTATTATATATATGAAAATTTAACATTAAGAGAAATGATAGGTCATATGAAATCAGTTTTAGATGCAGATTTAAAACATCCTATAATTTTAGATGAAGATGGGGAGGTTATGGATGGTCGGCATAGGATAATGAAGGCTATTATTGAAGGTAAAAAAATCATTAAGGCAGTCAGATTTGAAGAAAATCCATCGCCATGTAAGTTAATTGAATAAATATACTTAAGTTAATTAAGTATGCTAATAAGTTGAAGGGGAAATGAAAATGAGTGAAATAAAATTAAGCTTAGATGATGCAAGGCAATTAAAAAAAGATTGCGAGAATGAAATAGATAGAATTATTAAGTCTTTTCAGGAAAGAACTAATATTGAAGTTGAAGAAATTCAGTTTAAGCATAAATCTGGAACTGGTCGATATACTGAAATTAAAGTAGATTTCTAATTGAATGAAGATAGATTGGAAACAAGTATCTAAATGTGATGGATACAGATCTATGAAAGCTGTTGTAGCTAATGAAGCCAAGCGCAATGCTAAATGGAATCGTAAGCCTAACGAGCGGTATGCTAAAAAATTTAATTGGGCTATCAATAGAGCCAAGCATTATGCGTATAAATTTTTAACATTAAATAATCAAATTATTCATAAAAATAGCTTAACGCTTACAATGATTATATTTTTAAATGAATGGGAAGCAAAACGTGATTATTGTTTTCTTAATTACTATCAGGATGGTAAGTTTCCTAAATTTCATTCAAACAGTTTAAAGAATAAACGTGGTAAAACAGGTTATTTTAAAATGAAAGAAAAACCCCGATGGAATACAGTACGTAAAAAACGGGGATATTGAGTCCGTAAGCAAATTGCTTGAAGGGAAAACGTAATAACCAGTAGTGAGTCAAGTCATGGCCGTTATTGTAAGTACCAGATTAGAAGGGGAGGTTGCGTTAAACTTGAATAATATGCAAATATCCTTCTTTATGTAGACCGCATAAACCGTTTCTATCGTTAATACCTTTGTGGCTAACGAGACATCTGTTCAATTTGCAGGGTAGGTAGAAGCACTAATTATTACGGGAGTGGTGGAAATGGCAGACACGCTATAAGGTAGTGATGATAAAAGCATAGGCTGGTGCTTCATCGTGCAGGTTTGAATCCTGCCTTCCGTACCATACAAGCCAAGCATTTATTAAGTCGAGTTCATCTAACGGTTAGGATATCAGGTTTTCAACCTGAGTATGGGAGTTCAATTCTCCCACTCGACACCATATAAGCCAAGCATTTACCTGAAGTCGCACCAGCATCGAGCTGGCCTAGGCGCGAAGGTAAAGAGGGAAGTTTCTAGAGCTTGATGGAGTTGCGACCATCCAATTTTTTAAAGGTGAAATATGATTATTTGGAACAGCACTAAGATAAAACAACGTACTTTAACGGTAAGAACTGGTTCAAGTGTTCAAGTTAAGTTTATGATAACAACTTGGTGGTTTTTATTTATTCCAATATTCAGAAATGAAAAATTAATATCAACTCAATAAAAAGTAATAACATCATGCTATGATAGATTGATGCATGACGAAGAAAGAATAAAACAAGTAATAGCTTTACAGGCTGAATTATACAAACGTGATTTCAGAAAATTCTTTTATGAATCATGGAAAATAATAGAACCATCTAATCCCGTTATTCCAAATTGGCATTACGATTGTATTGCTGAATATCTTGAGGCCGTTACTGCCGGTCAAATCAAACGATTAATTATAAACATCGCACCTCGTACAGGTAAGAGCCGACAAATCACAACGGCTTGGCCTGTATGGGAATGGATTAAAAAACCTCATAACCGATATCTATTTAGTTCATATTCAGGTGATCTTGCGCGTGATCATTCGCGTGAGCGTAGACTTATTATTGAAAGCGATTGGTATCAAGAACGATGGGGTGATGTGTTCAAGATGCAAGGCGATCAGAACGTAGTTACTTACTTTGCTAATGATAAAGGCGGTAGACAGCAAGCGCGTGGTACAGGCGGTGGTGGTACAGGTAAGGGTGGATCAAGAGTGATTATTGATGATCCGCATAATGTTAAAGAAGCTAAATCACCTGTACAAATTATAAAAGCTGTTCATGATTTTGATGAAAATCTATCAACACGTTTAGATAATCCAAATACAGGCGCGTTTGTATTGGTTATGCAGCGACTTAATAACAATGATTTAACAGGTCATATATTAAGAGAAATTGGTGGATATGAAATATTAAAATTACCAACAATAGCTAAATCAAAAACAATCGTTATATTTCCTATTAGCAAAAAAGAAAGAATACGTGAAGAAGGTGATATATTATTTCCGTCAAGGCATGGCCCTGAATATCTTGCAGAACAAAAACGATCATTAGGAACGGCAGGTTTTGAAGCACAACATGAACAAGAACCTTTAATTGTTGGTGGTGATCGAATTAAACTAGATTGGTTTGATCGTTATGCAGTAAGACCTCAAAAATGGTTTAGATGTATTCAGTCATGGGATACGGGTTTAAAGCCTAAAGACACAGCCGCACCAAGCGTATGCTTAACGTTTATTCAAGATGCTAAAGATCATCCGTGGAAGATAGTTGATGTATATAGGGAAAAAGTTGGTTATCCTAAATTACGTAAAGCGGTAATAGATCTACATACAAAATGGAATCCTGAAGCAATATTAATAGAAAACAAAGCGAGTGGTATACAGTTAGTGCAAGAATTAAAAGGTAATCTACCTGTTATACCGATTGAACCTGAATCTGATAAGCAAACAAGAATGGAAACGCAATCACCGCATGTTGAATCAGGTCAACTATCATTGCCTGATGAAGCTAAATGGTTAGGTGATTTTGAAACTGAAATTATGCAATTTCCAAACTGCGATACATGGGATCAGATAGATACATTAAGCCAATTCTTAAAATACATATTTACTAAAAAGAAAAAAATAGAGCAAAGGAAGTTGTCAGGGCTTTAATAAGTGTACTATACTGTATAAAATTGCTGGCGGGGCTGGCTAATCTTTAATCAGGAGTAGCCCGATATGCCAGTTAGTGATAAGCATAAAGAATATCAAAAATACGAAGAAGAATGGGAAAAATGCCGCGATACCATAGCCGGATCTAAAGCGGTTAAATTAGCTGGTCAGAAATACATTCCTAAATTGAGCGGTCAAGATTCACCTGAGTATGAAGCTTATATCAATCGTGCATTATTTTACAGTGCAACATCACGAACCGTTCAAGCACTTATGGGTTCAATTTTCCGCAAAGAATACACCTTAGAATACCCATCACATTTAGAACATCAATTAGAAGCCATTACATTAGACGGTAAGCCGTTTGATTCATTCTTGCGTTCAGTTGTTCGGCATGTCATATCTACAGGCAGATTAGGTATATTAACTGATGTACTAGATACAGGTAACACAGTTGATTTCAGAGCGTACCTTGCATTGTATAAAACTGAAGCCGTTATTAATTGGCGTGAAGCTGTTGTAGGTAGTAGCAAGATAACAACCATGGTTGTTATGTATGAAAATTATGAAGTGTTAGCTGATGATGGATTTACGATTAATGAACGTCCACAATATCGTGTATTAACTTTAAACAAAGAAAAAGGTAGTGAAAATATACGTTATATGCAAGATGTCTATCGAAAAAATAAAGGTGATGAAAGATATACACCTGTACCTGATATGCATACAGCACCTACACGAATGGGATTACCTTTAGATAAAATACCGTTTCAATTTATCAACACTTATGATCTGGATGTATCACCTGATCAACCACCTTTAATTCATTTAGCTGAAGTTAATCTTTCTCATTATCGTACCAGTGCTGATTTAGAACACGGCGCACATTTTACGGCATTACCGACAGCATGGGTTGCAGGTTTTAGTACAGATAGTGATTTAAGAATAGGATCGGCTACAGCGTGGGTTACTGAAGAAGTAGGTGCTAAAGTTGGATTTTTAGAATATACGGGTCAAGGCTTAAGTGCTTTACGTGATATTAAAAACGATAAAGAACAGTTAATGGCTATATTAGGTGCGCGTTTACTTGAAGAAAATAAGAAAGCGGCTGAAGCGGCTGATACATTAAAAATACGTGCAGCGGGTGAAAGCGGTTCATTAACAGCAATAGCTAAAAATATTTCTGCCGGTGTAGAGAAAGCGTTAAAAACATTAGCGTGGTGGAGTGGTGCAACAGATGCACAAATTGATGCTATTAAATTTGAATTAAATACTGACTTTATTGATAGTAAATTAACACCTCAAGAAATAGCAGAATTAACTAAAATGTATCAATCAGGTGCTATCAGTCAGGATACATTTTTATATAATCTTAAGCGTGGTGAAATATTACCTGAAGATATTAGTATTGAAGATGAAAAAAGTCTTATTGATACTCAAGGTGGTGGAATAGAAAATGATCCAGCTAATATTATTCCTATGAAGCGTAACTTTTCTATTGAATCAGATGATAATGGTAAGCCTATTGGTTTTAAGGAACAATAACATATAAGCACTATATGATAAAAAATGCCTATTGATAGGCTAAAGTTTCGCAGCCTGTTTATTCCTCTGGGTTGGTGAGCATGTTTTGTCCGGTGCATGTGCGAAGAAAATCGGACTATTTATTATTTAAGGATTGATTATGTCTATACGTAGGATAGATACATTTAAAGATAATCCAGATGATATTGAATTAAGTTCAATACATACTATTGTTTTTGAATGTTCTGATTATGCGATTAGTAAGGATGTTTCACAATTTGTATTAGTTGTAGAAGATGGTTTATCTAATCTTGAATTAGCGCAAAATTTACGTGAGTTTGCAGATATGGTTCAATTTGGAATAACAGGTGAGTTTCATTGATCATTGATAATATAAAAACGATTGAAAATTCAATAAATGATAATTCTACAAATGAAGATAATCAACAAGTAATATATAATTATGATGAAGCTGTTTATTTAATGTTGATCAATATGATATTAGATGAAGATGACTAACTTAACAGATAAAATAGTTGATATACTAACTAAGCATGATATTGATTTACATCGTGTAGAAGCTAGTGTTAGTAAAGAGATCATAGGTATGATAAATGGTCTTTCTGCACAATTGCGTAAGCGTATTTTAAAATTTGATCCAACTAGTGTAAAAAATCCTATCTTTATTAATAAACGATTAAAACAACTTGTGAGTGTTGCCGGTGGTGATATAGATCAGGTTTATGCAACACTTGAGAAAACGTTAGCGGCTGAATTAAAAGATATTGCATTATTAGAAGGTAGAACAACAACAGATACAATAAACAGAGCTATGCAGGTTGAACTTGCAAGTAAACATGTTAATGCATCTAAATTAAAAGCGTTAGCTAGTCGATCTATGATTGAAGGCGCGGTTGTTAAGTCGTGGTGGAAAAATCAAAGCACATGGTTAAAAGATGCCTTTAAGCGAAACATGCAAGAAGGTATTATAGGCGGTGAAGATATAGGTACATTAGTTAGGCGTATTCGTGGTACAAGAGAATCAGGTTTTACTGATGGGTTAATGCGTACACCTACACACGCTGCAAGACGTTTAGCAAGATCTGCCGTTATTACTGTTGCTAATGATGCGCGTGTTATGACGTTTGAAGAAAATGCTGATGTAATAAAAGGGATGCAATGGCTCAGCACTTTTGATTCTAGAACAAGTGACCAGTGTATCGCTCTTGACGGACAATCTTGGTTCCTCGACGGGAGGAAGATGAAAGGTACAACCGCAGACTGGCGTGGCCCTCCGCCAGCGCACTGGAATGCTTATTCAGAAGGAACATTAATCACTACCGAAAAAGGCCAAGTACCAATTGAAAATATTAAAATTGGCGACAGTGTTCTAACACATAAAGGTCGATACAAAAAAGTATCAGCTACTATGAGTAAGCGCAATGACACGAACTTCATCAATCGTCTTACAACGGATTCAGGTCGTATTTTTTTTGCAACAGATGATCATCCAATACTTGTTGTTGATAGAGGATGGATTAGAATTGATGATATTATAATTAATGATAAATTATTTGAATTAAATAATGGTATTAAATGGAATACCCCATTAGTTATTGACATACATAAAATAGATTATATAGGAATGGTTTATAATCTTTCAGTTGAAGATGATGAAAGTTATATTGCTGAAAATATAGTTACGCATAATTGCCGTTCAACTATCGTACCTATTACAAAAACGTTTTCTGAAATGAATCGTAATCCAGATCTGAAAGGTAAATTAAAAAAAGCAGATAAAGCTACACAAAATACATTACGACAAAGTGCTGATGGTGGTGCTAGTGCAAAACTAAATTATGAAGGTTGGTTAAAGAAACGACCAAAATCAGAACAGATAGAAGTGCTTGGTCGTACAAAATATAAATTATGGAAAGAAGGTAAGATAGGGTTTACAGATCTTATAGATCAGTCGCATAATTCGATATCTACAGATGTTCTATTAAAAAGATTTGATAAATAAATCAATAACTTAGCATAAATATAGAAAATAATTAATAAAAACACTTGCACAATATGAAAAGGTGTGTATAATTAAACTATAACTTAAACAAAGCAACCGAGTAAAGGTGAATTAAAATGAGTACAAATAGCGCAATAGCAATGATTAATGATAACGAAGAAGTAACCGCAGTATATTGTCACTGGGATGGTTATCCTCAACATGTTGGTAATCTGCTTTTTAATAATTACAACACAAACGAAAAAGTAGAAGCATTGATTGACTTGGGTAATATCTCAAGTTTAGATGAAAGCATTGAATGTCCTGAAGGTCATGATTTTGATAATAGAGCTGAAGGGTGTACTACTTTCTATGGTCGTGATCGAGGTGAAGAAAATCAAGAAGCTAATATATTTGATACATTGGATGATTTTGTAAAAGGGTATAAAGATAATTCATATTGTGAATATTTATATGTTTTTGCTCAAGGTAAGTGGAATTGCTTTGATGTTAGTAAAAATGATTGGATTATTTTAGATAAAAATAATACTAAGTAACTTGTAACGATCTAAAAAAAGCGTAATATATTGAAACCAGCTTAACGGCTGGTTTTTTTATGTCTGAAAAGTCATATTAATATTACCACTTAGAGGAAGTTATATGATTGCACAACCACTTGAAGCACCTATACATCTACGGGGTTTAAGTTTAGCCGCTACCAAACAGAAAGGCGGCAATAAAATAAAGTTCGTAAATCCAAATACAGACAACTATGAACGAAATCTAAATTATGCAGCCGCTTTACATAAGGCAGGTGTTGCTACTATCAAACGAAATGAGCTAAAAGGTAAAAACGCAGTTATTATTGGATCAGGTTCAACATTAAAAGATCCTGATGTTATGGTTGAATTACTTAGATTGAAAGATGAAGGTTATATTTTATTTGCCTGTAAGCAAGCCATTAAAGTTTTAGTTGATGCAGGTATAACACCTCAATACGCGGTAACAATGGACCCCGGCCAGCACATTGCTAGACCTGAAAAGATATACAAAGCTGAAGGCACTACACATATTGTAGCCAGTTCAAGCGATCCGTTATTATGGCAATACTTATTAGCTGGTATGCCTTTTGGTGATTGGATTAAATCATTAAGCGAAGAAGATCAGAAAAAAGTATTAGAGAAAGATTACGATAATTACAAATCTGGAACCTACGAATTAAATGATGCTGGTGTTGATAAAGCTGAAGTATTAATATTTCATTCTGCTACAGGCTATGAAAATGAAGTAAAAATGTATAATGAATTATTTGATTTACATGATTGTATGGGTGGTGGATATAACGTTGTGAACAGAGCGTTATCTGCTGCAATGTTTATGGGTGTTGATAATATCGTTATGGCTGGTACTGATTGTGGCTGGCGCGTAGATGGAAAATTTTATGCTGATGATACAAATAATCGTCCCGGTGTTGATATGAACGATGGGATGATGGTTGAAGGGACTGATAAAAACGGACAAAAAATAAATAACCCAAACGCTAGAGAATGGTTCACAAGACCTGATATGCTTGCATCTGGCGTAGCATTAGCTAAACTTGCAATTAAGTTCAATGGAAAAATTAAATTCATTGGTGATACACTTCCTGCAAAACTTATTGAGAAGGATGATTCTTTTTTAAATAAGTGTGCAAGTTTTCATAGTTGAAATATTTGAAATTTAAATTATACTATTCATCAATATAGGTTGGAGAGAACAATGGCTTTAAAATTAATCATCAAATCATTAGAAGAAGTTTCAGAGGCATTACGTAGCGAATACATTAAAGATGGTGATAGTTACGTATTAGATACGGACGATACAGAACTAAAAGCAAAGATTGCTGAATTCAGAAATGAAAATATTACATTACGACAAAAGAATGAACTTTTGGGTGAATCTGAAAAAGAACTAACAGAATTACGTGAAAAATACGAACAATACAAAGATCTTGATCCAGTGAAAGCGCGTGAAGCGGTTGAGAAAATGAACGCTATTGAAGAAAATCAATTGATTGATGCTGGTAAATTAGATGAAGTTGTTGAACAGCGTATCAGTAGGCGTGTAGAACGTATGCAGTCTGATTACGATGGTAAGATAACAGCATTGCAATCAGCTTTAGATAAAGCACAAGGTAACGAAAAAACTTATCGAGGTAAACTTGAAGAAGTAGTAATTGATAACGCATTGCAAACAGCATTAACTAATGCCGGTGCAATTCGTCAAGGTGCTATGACAGATGCACTATCAAGAGGTAGGAACACTTGGAAATTGGATACGGACGGTAATCCAATTCCTATGAATGGCAGCGAGGTAATTTACGGAAAAGACGGCAAACAACCTATTTCAACGGAGGAATGGGCGCAATCTTTAGTAGTAGATGCACCTTGGTTATTCGAGGGTAGTACCGGCGGCGGAGCTGGCGGAAATACAAATTCAAATTTAGAAAGTGGAAAGATTAGTTTAACTGATCAAGACAGTTTAAATGCGAATATTGAAGCAATTGCTAAAGGTGAAGTCACTGTAGGCTAATTGTATATCCGTGAACGGGGTTCACAAATTGAATCGGGGATTCAAGCTAACTTAATTTTAACGTAACTAGGAAACATATATCATGGCTAATTCATTAGACAATATTATGGCTAAAATCCTTGCGCGTGGCTTGATGGTTCTACGTGAACAAGCAACCATGCCAAGAATCGTAAACGGTGACTACTCGCGTGAAGCTGCGCAAAAAGGCACTACAATTGATATTCCAATATCTTCAGGTAAGACAGCTAGTGATGTAACACCATCACCAACTTATTCAAGTGCGCCTGATAGCTCTCCCGGTATTGTTCAAGTTCCTTTGAACAACTGGAAAAAGGTAGCATTTAGTCTTACTGATAAAGATCAGGTAGAGATTGATAAAAATGAACACTTTATGCCGCTAGAAATGGGTGAAGCAATTCGCGCACTTTCAAACGTTGTAAATGAAGATATTTTTGCAGAATACAAAGGCGTATATGGTTATGCTGGAACGGCTGGTACTACACCATTCGCTTCAACCGTAACTGCTGCAACCGATGCACGTAAAGTGCTTCATCAACAGCTTGCCCCTCGTATGGATCGCCGTGCAGTTCTTGATTATACTGCTGAAGCAAATGCACTGGCATTATCACCATTTTCTGATGCTGATAAAATCGGTACTAACGATATTCGTATTGAAGGTGAAGTTGGTAAAAAGTACGGTATTGATTGGTATGCTGATGATGCTGTACCTACGCATACACGAGGTACAGTAGCTTCTGTTGCTGTAGGTTCAACTACTGCTATAGGCGCATCTTCTTTAGGTGTAACGGGTGGAGGTGCTTTGGGTACAATGACTCACGGTGATGTTTTCACAATCGCTGGTGATACTCAAACATACGTGGTTAACGCCACTGTTACTATTGCATCTGCAACTACTAACATTTCAATTGATCCACCTTTGAAAGTTATTGCTTCTGCAACATCAGTTATTACTATAAAAGGTAGTCATACTGTTAACATGGCGTTCCATCGTGATGCGTTTGCATTTGCGACACGTCCATTGATGCAGTCAACTACTGATACAGCTTTAGGCAGTAAGATTATGTCTATGACTGATCCACAAACAGGTATTAGTTTGAGGCTGGAAGTGTCACGTCAATATAAACAGGTCACATGGGAACTAGACATTCTCTGGGGAGCTAAACTTGTACGCGCACCACTTGCTATGAGAATTGCAGGTTAATAGATTAGTAACTAAAATAAAACCTCGTTATGTATAAAAACATAGCGGGGTTTTTTTATAAGGAAAAATATATGAGATTACCAAAAGTAAAAATTGTAAATGATGCTACAGGTAAAACAAAAAAAGTAAATCAAATTGAATATGCTAATGATCTTGGTTTAGGAAAATTTATAGGATGGAGTTTAGCAGGTGAAATTCGTGGTGAATTTAACGAATCAGATCAGGTTTTAGCAAACAATGATCAAGCGATACATTCACCTAAAACATTTGAAGAAGGTGGCTGGGAAGTAGCTGCTGAGGCTGAATCAATTGTTGTAACACCTAGCGAAGAAGTAACAACAAGTGATAAAATTGAACTTGTAGAAAATAGTGATAATCAAGAAGTTCAAAATGAAGTTGCAGAAAGTGACGCAAAACAAAAAGTACAACCTAAGCGTGGTAGAGGAAAACGTAAAAAAGAGGAAGAATAATGATCATTACATCGTTCAGTCAAAAAGGTTATCATGAGTATGGTAAACGGTTCATCACCACCTTTTTAGAACATTGGAAAGATGAAAAACTAACTGTTTATTATGAAAACGGTATACCTTCAAGCAGGCCACAAGATAAACGTATTCAATATATTAATCTATGTCAATATGACGATTTCAATTCGTTTGAAAAAACATTATTAGAATCAGATCCAATGTATCAAGGTATGATTGCATCACCTCCTAATGGTGATAAAGCGTATAACTTTAGATATAACGCCGCTAAATTCTTCAAAAAAGTATTTTGTATTGCTCATGCTACTCGTAAGACTAAAGAAAAAGTTACGTGGGTTGATGCTGATGTTGAGTTTGTAAAAGAACTTCCTGAAGGTTTTATAGATAGCATATTACCTGATGATATGTATTTAGCACATTTAGCACGTGAATGGCTTTATACTGAAGCTGGGTTTATGATTTTCAATTGTAATCATGCATCACATGAATACTTTATGCCGTTATATTTAAACATGTATTTCACAGGTGCGTTTAAATACTTAGGTGAGTTTCATGATTGTTATGTATTGGATTGTTTAACTAAATTATTACAAGTTCCATGCGTTAATATTAATCCTAATGAAAAATCAAATCATCCATTCCAAGAATCTGTTATAGGTGAGTATATGCATCACTATAAAGGGCCAGAACGTAAAAAAGCTGGTGCTTTACTTGATACCGATCCTAAGAGGAAAACAGCATGAAACGTAGATCATTCTTAACAAGTTTAGGTTTAATTGGAGCAGCTTCTTTTACAAAAGCATCTGAACACTTGCCAGAAAAAATGATTGAAGCTACTAACGATGAGATATCTAATAGATTTTCAGTAGTTACAAAACCAGTTGAAAATATAACTAATGTGGATTTTGGATTAATTATTAATGGTGTTAGCTATCGCACTATTGATTATTCAATATCTTATGAATCAGGTTTTATAATAAACAGAGAATTAAATGCGTCAATATATCTAGATAAGCTATCACTTGATTCCGGTGAAGAAGTAACCGTTGAATTAATACATAAAGAAGTTAATATTCATGAAAAGTTTAACGCCGTTATTACTCGTACAACAACAAGCATAGGATATGATAGCCCTTTAATTATGGATATAATTTTGAAGGAAGTATCATGAAGAAAGCACTTATAACTGGCATCACCGGCCAAGATGCAGCTTATCTTTCTGAATTACTTTTATCTAAAGGCTATGAAGTTCATGGAGCATCACCACGTAGAGCGTCCGGTAATTATTGGCGGCTACAATCAATAGGGATACTTGATGATGAAGATAATCCTAGAGATAAGAATTTTAAATTAAAGTCACTAGATGTTACCTGTAGTTCATCAGTCACCAATATTATTAAGGATGGACAATACGATGAAATTTATAATCTCGCTGCTCAAAGTTTTGTTGCCGAATCGTTTAATTCGCCTACAGCGACTTTCAACATCAATGCGATTGGAGTCCTCAATCTCCTTGAAGCGATTAAAATAAACTCACCAGAAAGTAAATTTTACCAAGCATCAACATCTGAAATGTTTGGATTAGTTAATATGGAGGCACAAAATGAAGAAACACCATTCCATCCACGTTCCCCTTACGGGGTGGCAAAAGTTGCAGCGCATTATGCGGTATGTAATTACCGCGAAGCATACGGATTATTTGCGAGCTGCGGAATCTTGTTCAACCACGAAAGTCCCTTGCGAGGAATCGAATTTGTCACAAGAAAAATTACTGATGGAGTGGCAAAAATCATTGCAGGTAAGCAAGAGAAATTATCGTTAGGTAATTTAGATGCATATCGTGATTGGGGTCATGCAAAAGATTATTGTATAAATAAAGATGTTCCAATGCTTACACCTAATGGCTGGAAGTATTTTAATGAATTAAATATTGGTGATGAAGTTATTAACTTTAATCCTGAAACAAATTCACTATCAAGAGATATTATATTACAGGTTGTTGAACCTAAAATAGATTCATCTAAGAAAATACGTTTAACTGGTAGGTCAATAGATTTAACTTGTACACAAAACCATAGAATTTATTATCAACAAAAATCTATAAATTCAAAAGGTGGTTGGAGTGATTGGAAAGTTACAACTGCTAGTGAATTTAATTATAAATTGAATATACTTGAAAATAGATCAAAATATGATTATAGATTGCCACATTTTCAAGATTATAATGGTATTGAAAATAACAAAGTAACTGATAATCAAATATATCTTGTTGGTGCTTTATTAGCAGAAGGTCATTTAAGAACAATACATAAACAGGGTAGAGGGCATAATGTAACAGTTTCTCAATCTGAAATTGCTAATCCTAGAATACATAATAAAATAAAATCAATACTAGATAATTTTAATTTTAAATATAGCGAAAGATTAAATAATTCAGGTGTTACTGAATGGGTTATTAATGCAGAAAATACTGAAGATATACTTAAATGGTTTGATAGTAATGACTTACATAAAATGCCTACTTGGTGTTTTTCATTATCACAACGACAATCGAAAATATTATTTGATTCAATGATGGATTGTGATGGTTGTTGGGGTTCTATGCAATACATTTCAAAACGATATAAATTATTAACAGATTTTCAAACAATAGCAGCAATTAGTGGTTATCAAACAACGAATCCAAAACAAGATAAATTTGGGTGCTGGAGAATAGCAAGTATTGTACAAAGAAGAAAATACTCATATATAACTAAAGCAGAAGAAATTGATGATGGAATTACAGATGTTTGGTGTATAACTACAAATAATGGAACAATTATATCAAGAGATAAAGGATTGATATCAATATCTGGAAATTGTTACGGCATGTATTTAATGATGCAACAAGAAACACCTGATGATTACGTATTAGCTACAGGTGTAAAACATTCTGTAAGAGATGTATTACGAATATGTTTTGAACGCTTTGATATGTTTTATCCTGACTATGTTGAAATGGATCAACGGTATATGCGGCCTAGTGATGTTCCATTATTATTAGGTGATGCAACTAAAGCACATGAAAAACTTAATTGGCATCCATCATATGATTTTGAATTATTAATAACTGAAATGCTTGATTATGATTTAGCGTGTCAAGGTGTCGATGCTATTAAATTGTTAGCGGATAGCTATAAATAATTACTAAATAGAGGAATATTAAATGTTACCACAAACAGGTGAAAGACAAGTTGCAGAACATATCGAAGGTATTAAACCAAACCATCGACAGCGTTATCAATTTGGTATAGATAAAATTAAAGAACATTTTTGTGCGCTAGAAAGGCCTATTACAATATTGGATGCTGCATGTGGTGTTGGTTACGGTACTATGATGATAGCTGAATCATTAGCTGATGGATCTGATTTAAAAGGTAGTGTATTAGGTGTTGATATATTTGAAGGTGCTGTAGAGGCTGCAAAACGTGCATATAAATTAGATAACAATGATTTCATGCAATTAGATTTAGGTAATTCTGATTTATGGAATGAAAAAATAGATAATGTCGATGCTATTGTCAGTATTGAAACTATTGAACATGTTAAAGATGCTGAAGATTTAATAAAGCGATATGCAGAAAAAACTAATTTTCTTATAGGTTCGGTTCCAAATGAAGATGTAGTCCCTTTTAATGCAATTACACATCCATTTCATTTTAGACATTATACAAATAGTGAATTTGAAACATTGCTTAACGATTATGGTTTTAAAATAAAAGCGATAGGAACTCAATACGATAAAATTCCCGGCTTTGTTTATCCGGGAGATGATGGTTATGGGAACGTTGTTTGTGCTATTAAAGAATAATATGAAAACTTTATTAGAAAGATTTAATGAAAAATGGATACCTGTAACAGAAAGTGGTTGCTGGATATGGACTGCCTTTGTAAATGAAAAAGGATATGGAAAATTTACCAATAATGGTAAAACTTATAGATCACATAGACTTTCATATGAATTGTATATTGGTGAAATACCTGATGGTTTATATGTTTGTCATGAATGTGATAATACTTTTTGCGTTAATCCAAATCATCTTTTTTTAGGAAGTCAATTAGATAATATACATGATATGTTAAACAAAGGTAGAGGATCAGCACCTCCTTTATTTAAAGGTGAAGATCATTCATTGTCAAAATTAACAGAAAATAATGTGATTGAGATTCGTAAATCTAAACATATGACACATAGACAATTAGCGGAAAAATATAATGTTAGTAAAAAACTTATATTTAATGTAATACATAAAAAAGCTTGGAGTCATGTACCGTGAAAGTAGGTGTTTTCATAACTGAAAATAATCATGAGCATGATAAAATGCTTACTGCTTTTGCAAAAGGATTATGTGCAACAGGAATTGAACCGATTATATCTAATGTCAATAATTATGTTGATGTTGATATAGCGGTTATTTTTGGCGTATATAAAAAATCAGTACCCATTAGTTTTGCGCGTGGTGAGATTATGCGTAAACAAACTGAGGCTAATAGATTAACAATTGTTATTGAGAAAGGTTTTATTGATCGTGATGAATATTATATGGTTGGTATGAACGGATTAAATAATCGAGCTTATTTTAATAATGATGATTGTGATGATTTAAGATGGAATCAGTTAGATAAAAAAATTAAACAAATGAACTTAAACGGTAAGAATATTGTCATTTGTGGACAAGTACCATCTGATGCAAGCGTACAGGCTGTTGATATTGTGGATTGGTATGGATTATTGATAAAACAAATACGTGATATATCACAAAGACCGATAGTATTTAGACCGCATCCGTTAGCATTAAACACAACACCTGAATTTATTGGCACGACACGATCACACAAGACGCTACAGGAGGATTTCGATGATGCCTATTGCGTTGTAACCTATAATTCAAATACAGCCGTAGACGCTGTAATAGCCGGTGTGCCGGTTGTTGCATTTGATTGCGGTTCTATGGTTTGGGATATATGCGGTAAATCTGTTAATTCAATTGAATTTCCATTAATACCTTTTGCAAAAGATATTGATCAGTGGGCTAATAATATTGCCTATGCACAATGGAATATAGATGAATTCAGACAGGGGTTGCCATTTACTCATTTAATGCAAGTTCTAAAGCAGGAGATAGTTTTATGAATATTCTTGTTAGTATTGGATCTATTGCGGCTGTTGTTGGTTCTATTTCTGGTGGTATTTATTTTTATGAAAATCGTTTTGAAACAAAAATACACCATGAAGTTACATTAGCTGAAAATGAAAAAAGAGTTTCAGATCATTTATTAGATTTGCGTATTGATTTGTATGAATCAAGATTAGATAGATTAATTGATAAAAAATCACGCCAGACGATATCACCAAGAGAACAGCGTATAATTAAACGATTAAATAAAAGCTTAGATATTTTATATAAACGTAAAGAGGAAAAGTAATGAATAGAGTTGCACATAATTTATCAGTATCAAGTGATTTCATTCAAGATCAATTACATTGGATGCATACATTGTCAGTTGTAATATCTGATGTTAATGATGAAGATAAAACAATTGATCATTCTGAACAAATGAACATGACGGTTGAACCTGCTATGAAGCCTGAAGATATTATTAGTGGTTTACGTGCGTTAGCAGATAAGATTGAGGAATACACAGGTGAGGCTTGATAATGGGATACTAGATCATGGTTTTAAATTTCCTGATTTAGCTGAATTTCCTGATTACGAAAATGAAGATAGATTTGATGAAGATGTTGATTTATCACCCCTGTATAAACATTTTGTTGAAGCAAATGGAAAAGCATTTTTAAAAGAACTATCAAAATACACTAACGTTAATGAGCCTTGGATAAATAAGTTAATGTCTTATTTTTACATATACTCTGGTTATGATAGGCATAGCAGTATAATTGATGGTGATTGTTTTTATAATTTATATAACAAAGGAATACACATAACCAGTTTACCTTTTGGTGATTTAGATGTAAGTAAAACAGTTGATAAATTATTGAATGATCCAGATTGGAAACCTGAACCGGGTACTTATGATCGTGGTGTTTATCTGGATGCAAAAAATATAGCATTTGTTAATGATAAGTTTAAAAAGGCTGGAATATTGAAAGCGGTAAGTGCTTATTCAGGTGGTTTAAAAGAAGTTAAAAATGTATTTCTTCACGTATCAACACCAACAGATTATCATTATAAGCAGTTTATGTCCGATGCTACCACTACACCTAAATGGACTAATTTACATATAGATCCTAAAGAAGATGCTATGAAGGCTATTGTTTATTTAGAGGATAATGTAGGTGAAGAAAATGGTGCTTTTGGATACGTACCTAAATCGAATAGATTTCTGTATAAAGATTTAGATAGTGTTTTTGCAAGAGCTATATCGACAGGTAATTATTGTCGCACTCCTGAAATGCGTAAAAGCGTTTTTAGTTTACCTAAACGATTCAGAATATCTAATAACTTTGGTCGATGTATTTTAGATGGAAGTGAAATGTCAAAATATTTTGATGAACGATTTTTACGTGTAACATCTAATATGGGTAACGTATCTATTTTTGATGCTGGTGCTGGTATGCATATGGGGGGCAAATGCAAAACAGGACGGCGTATTGCACTTCAGGTACTTATGAAATGATTACACAAAAAGTATTAAAAGAATTATTTTTGCATGATGAAGAAAAAGGTGTTCTTTATTGGAAAAATCCTACGTCATTTAGGGTTAAGAAAGGTGAATTTGCTGGAACTGTATATCATGATGGGAATGTAAATATTCAAATTAAAGGAAAAGTATATAAAAGGCATCGTTTAATTTGGATGTTTAAACATGGCTACTTTCCTAAACAACTTGATCACATAGATCGTGATCGAAGTAATGATAGATTAAATAATTTAAGAGAAAGTAACCAATCTGAGAATAATGCAAATAAAGCTAAAACAAATAAAAAAACATCTTCAATTTATATTGGTGTTAGTTGGAGTGAATCTCGTAAACGATGGGAATCTAAAGTTATGAAGAACAGAAAAACTTATCATTTAGGTAGATTTAAATGTGAAATTGAAGCGGCAAAAGCTAGAGATAAGAAAGCAGTAGAATTATTTGGTGAATTTGCAGAGAGGAATTTTAATGAGTGAGTTAAATTTAAATGAAGATGTATTAAAACGTAGGGTTTGGAATCAGAGTATTTATGATTCACATATAAAGGATTTCATGTTAGGTCAAACTCCACCATATATCAATAAAGATAGAAATGTTATAGATGTTGGTGCTGCTGTCGGATTATATTCTAATTTTTGGGCTGATAAATGTAAAAATATTTATTCGTTTGAAGCGGTAACGCCAGTGTATGAACAACTAAAACTAGTTGAAGCCAAGCATGGAAATATGGCTGCATTTAATGTTGCTGTATCTAATTTTGTTGGTAAGGCTGATTTTTGGGTTGATGATAAGCGATTATCTAATTCATCATTTAGAGATTTAGTAGGCGGTCAGAAAATTACTGTACCTGTTACAACGATTGATCATGAAGATCTTGGTAAAGTTGGTTTTATTAAGATTGATGTTGAAGGTCATGAATTAGATGTTTTGAAAGGTGCTGAAAAGACTATTGAAAAATATCATCCTACTATCATGTGTGAAATTTATCCTAAATTTAATAACGGTGATGTATCACATACATTTGATTTTTTATTTGATCGTGGTTATAACTGTTACTACAATATTAAAGGTCAAGGTTTAAGTCGGGTTATGGATACAGCGCGTGGTGTATTGGCTGCTACCAATGAAGGTTTGATTAAACAACACGATGGGGATTTTCTTTTTACTTATGGCAACTAAATTACAAAATAGTATGTTTATCCATATACCAAAAACAGGCGGAAGATGGGTAAACAATATGCTTTTCAAAGCAGTTAAAGGTGCTGAATCTATTGGTGATCCTATTTATGATGCCCATGATTCACCTGATATTGATTTACCTGTATTTGCTTTTGTGCGACATCCTATTGAGCTTGCTAATAGCTTATGGTGTCATAGATCAAGAAAGCATAGTAATACACGACATAAAGATTGGAACTGGCAACAAGATATAGAGTTTGAACGTGTATGTGGTGATTCAGATTATAATAAGTATTTTGAAAATGTTGCTGCTAATCCAAAAATAATTACTAGTTATTATTATCATTTTATAGGTAAATATAAAAAAGTAAGATTAGGTCGAATGGAAACAATAGCTGAAGATCTTGTTAAGATACTTATTAATTATGAAGAATCATTTAATGAAGATTTTATACGTGCTAATGCAATGAATAAGATTGGAAGCGGATCTGATCAGATTAATTTACCTAAAGACATATACAACCAAATAATGAAAAATGAAGAAGATTTTTGTTTGCAGTTTGGTTATACAGAACAGGAAGAAGTTAATGCATCGTAAATATAAAAATAAATTAGAATCATTTAATGATAAATACGAAGTTGTTGAAGAATTAGGTTGTTGGGTATGGACTGCATCAATATTAAAAGTAGGATATGGTTGCATGAGATGGGATGGTAAGACACAATTATCACATAGAGTTTCTTATGATCTGCATAAAGGAAAAATACCAGATGGTATGCATGTTTTACATAAATGTGATAATAGATTTTGTGTAAATCCTAATCATCTTTTTATTGGGACAAACTTAGATAATATAAAGGATAGATTATCTAAGAATAGACCAAAAACAGGATGTGTAGGTGAGAAATCTGGTAGAGCAATATTATCAGAAGTTGATGTTAATAATATAAGAGCGATAAAAAAATATTGCAAATGCACACAGCAACAGTTAGCAGATATATATAATGTTTCAAAATCATGTATAAATCATGCAATTCACTACAATTGGAAACATATATGAACTACTTAGATAATGATATGCCAAAATGCTTCATTGGTTATGATAGAGCTGAATCTGCGGCTTTTTATACTTTATGTCATTCAATATGGAGGCGAGCATCAAGACCTGTTCATATTATACCTATTATGCTATCTGAACTTAAAGGTTTGATGTGGCGTGATCGTGATCCAATGCAAAGCAATGATTTTTCATTCAGTCGATTTTTAGTGCCGTATCTTTGTAATTATGAAGGTAAGGCGTTATTCATAGATGCGGATATGATGGTTGTTGATGATATTAATAACTTGTTTGATTTGTTTGATGATAGCTATTCAGTTCAATGTGTAAAGCATAATCATGTACCTATAGAAGAAGTAAAATATTTAGGTAATGTACAAACAAAATATAACAAGAAAAATTGGTCAAGTGTGCTATTATTCAATAATAGTAAGTGTTCTGCTCTCACCCCTGAATACATCAATACTGCAAGTGGCTTAGATTTACATCAATTTAAGTGGCTTGATTCTGACAGTGAAATTGGTGATTTGCCTTTGCGTTGGAATTTTTTAGTATCGTACTATCATGATTTACCTATAGAGGAAATTAGCTTACTTCACTGGACTGAGGGAGGGGCTTATTTTAATGACTACAAGAATTGTCCATATGCAGATATTTGGCAAGATGAATATAAAGATATGATTCATGTAACACAACCAGCAAGTGTTCATTATAGTGAAGTATCAGAAAAAATAGTATAGGTGAATTATGACTACAGTTAACGCAACAGTTTCACATGCAAGTGCTAATAGTTACATTACGTTAATTGAAGCTAATGCATATTGGGCTGATCATTTTTATAGTGAAACATGGGATGCATTACAAAGCGGTGATAAAAATACATTGATCGTTATGTCTACACGTTTGCTTGATGAATGGGTTGATTGGAAAGGTATTAAATCAAGTGATACGCAAGCACTACGTTGGCCTCGTTATAATACTGTAGATCGTGATAACTATTGGATTGATGGTGATGTTATACCTGTTGAGGTTAAAAATGCTACGGCTGAACTTGCAGGTTATTTAGCAAAAGGTGATGCAACTGCTGAACCTGATACTAAAGGCTTTAGTGAATTAAAGGTTGGTGAATTGCAATTAAAAATTGATAAATCAGATCGTGATAATACCACAGTAATTCCTGATTCTGTTTTGGCTATCATTTCACATTATGGTGTTGTCAGATCAAGAAAGAATCCAAGCACTGTTAGTTTAATTAGAACTTAATACCATGCCTCGTTATTTTAACGGATTAAACGAATACTTAACTGCTGCTGCATTATCTGCACATCAGATAACAGGTGATGTTTCTATTGCTGTTACATTTAATCCAGATACTTTACCGGCAAGTAATGCCGCAGAATGGGCTGTATTTCAATCTATAGGTGGAGAAACAACAGCTACTAATGCTCTTTATGGTGTTGGAATAAGAAATAATAGTGGAACATCATATTTTTCATTTTTTCATGAAAGTGGATCAGGAGTGAATCATAGGGTTGATTCAAATATTACCGTTAGTGCGGATACTGAATATAAAATTATTGTTATACGTAATACATCAGCATTAACATATCAACTTATTGTTAACGGAACTGATCATGGTACTTTTTCATACACAACAAATCCTTCAGGAGGAAGTAGTACAAGATTAAGAATAGGTTCTGCATACAGTGGAGGTACTTCTGCTGCTCAATGGTTTAATGGTACTATAAGTGAGGTAGGTATATGGGATGCAGGAATAAGTACCGCTGAAGCTATTTCATATACGGATGGATCGTATGAAGTTAAAAATATTGATACTTCTAATCTTGTTAGTCATTATAGAATAACAGGTGGTATATCACCGGAACCTGATACCTTTGGATCAGTTGGAAGTTTAGTTATAAGTGGTACGCCAAATTCACCAGTTATAACAACACAAACTAGTATAACGCCAAACTTAACTAATAATTCAAAACAAGGTTATGCTAGAAGTGGTGTTTTTAATATTATAAGTGATAATGAATCTTTATATATAAGAGATTCTCAATGGTCTGTTATCGCTTCTGATACAGCCGTACTATCTGCTTTAACCAGTGTAACTAATCATCTTGGTGATATAGACGTTTATAACGGAATGATCTATACGGTAGCTAATAGATTTTCTACTTGTGCTGATAAAACAAATCATCAAATAGCAATTTATAACGCTTCAACTTTAGCATTAACTTCATCAAGAAGTATATCCGCATCAGATCATACCGCCGCAGCCGCGATAGCGATAAACCATAGAGCTAATGAAATATATCTAGGATCTTTTTGTGATGGTGCGAATATAGAGATCCATGATTTAGATACATTAGCCTATTCAAGTTCATTAACACTTAGTTATAACGTTTCAAGCATTCAAGGTATCGCATATAAGAATGGTTATATTTATGCAATGGGTACGGATGGAGATCTTTTTCAAATAAGACGAAGTGATGGAGATATAATTTGGCATGAGAATATGGGCGGTGGTTATCCTGAATATGAAGGTATTGATTTTTCAGGTGATGAATTTAGATACTTAGTTCATGCTTCATCAATTGTATATAACATACTGTTTATAACAGGTGTTCCAGTTGGTAATATTGATTTTAATGTAACTGGATCAAAGCATTTACATAAAGCAGATAGTACAAATGTATCGGTAATAACAGATTCAACTATTAACTTAGATGTACTTGATTCAAAACACATTCATAAATCAGATATATTTAACATAGTACAAACATATAATTTAAATATATTAGATTCTAAGCACTCACATAAAGCAGATAAAACTAATTTAAGTTTAACTGTTGATTTAGATACAAAAGACTCAAAACATACTCACAAGTCTGATAAAGTTAATTTAAATCAAACTCATGATTTAAATACACTAGATAGTAAGCATATTAATAAATCTGATAATTTAATAATTGATCAAATACATAATTTAAACGCATTAGATAGCAAACACTTACACAAATCTGATAAGACTAATTTAGATCAAACTAATAACTTAATTATATTTGATTCTAAACACATTCATAAATCTGATAAATCTAATTTAGATCAAACGCATTATTTAAATATTATTGATAGTAAACATCTGCATAAATCAGATGAAACTTTATTCAATTTAACAATAACGCTTAATACATTAGATTCAAAACATATTCATAAATCTGAAAATAATGCTGTTGATCAAACTCATAATATCAATGTATTAGATAGTAAGCATTTACATAAATCAGATATTGCTGGATTAGAAGTTACAGAAGGTCTTGATGTACGAGATTCAAAACATCTTCATAAATCTGATAAAACTAACTTAGATCAAATACATGATTTAGGTGTTTTAGATAATACGCATAATCATACATCAGAACAAACTTCATTTAATTTAACTGTTGAATTAAATACTAAAGATTCTAAGCATATTCATAAATCTGATAATACTGCTATTGATCAGATACATAATTTAAATGCTTTAGATAGTAAACATACACATACTTCTGATAATGCTGCACTTGAATCAACAGTAGGATTACAAGTAAATGATTCTAAGCATCTACATAAATCGGATAAAACTAATTTAGATCAAGTTCATAATTTATCAGTTAAAAGTACAAAACATATTCATAAATCTGAAAATGTTGTAATACAATCTACATTAGAACTTGATGTACATGATAATAAGCATTTACATAAATCTGAAAATGCAGGTTTAATACAAACATTAACGTTATCAATTAAGAGTGCAAAACATATTCATAAGTCAGATAATGCTCAGGTAAATCAAACTAATATATTAAGAGCATTAGACGGAAAACATTTGCATAAGTCTGATAAAGCTAATATTGTACAGAAGCATATATTAAAACCGAAAGATGCTAAACATTTACACAAGTCTGATTTCATTGATTGGACACCAGCCGTTCCGTATGTTTCTTCACCAGAACGTACTATACTAGGAAAATATGAGGATAGAACTATATACTCTAAATATGTATCTAGGGTAATACAATCATAATTTAATTACTTAGGAGAAATACAATGCCACGTTATCAAAATGACTCAATGCTAGATGCAGCGATAAACTGGGTAAAAGACAATACAGATAAGATTTTTATTTTATCATCAGGTACAACATCATTAACATATGATCAAGCTAAATCTTTTACGCTTGCTTCGGCTGCTGTCGCATCAACTATTTTTAGTATTGCGAATGGTGATGTATCAGGTAGAAAAGGAACAGTTGGTATTGTTTCTGCTGTATCGGTAACAACAACAGGTAGTGCAACACATTTTTGTTGTGTTAATGCATCAGCTTCAAGTGTTACGTATTTAACTGAAACATCTGCACAAGTATTAACGGCAGGTAATAGTTTAAATACACAGGCTTGGGATTTTGAGCTTGAGGACAGCGTAGCTCCTTGATTTTTAAAGAGTTTTTCTTTTAACTCTTTTTTTATTTCTAGCAGCGCAACATTTTCTACAAATAGATGCATAACCATCATAACGTGCTTTGTTTTTATTGAAATTGGAAATTGGATAATATGTTGAGCAATCAGGACAATGTTTATAATCATATTGAGGATTGTATATGTCTACTATAAAAGTTGACTCAGATGGAGTTCAATTTTTTGATATATTAACGGGTGAGCATTTAGATTATACGGCTAAACATGCTGATTCGTTAGATCCTTTAGGGGATACTATATCAAGTGCTGAATTTTCATCTACAGATACAGGACTTGCTTTTACTTCTGTTACCAAAACAACTTCTACTGTAGTTGGATGGGTAACACCTAGCGCGGGTAATACTAACACTACTTATAATTTTACTAGTAAAGTATTTACGGCAGGTGGTCGTGTAGATAAGCTACCATTTAAAATTAAGGTAGGTAACTAATGGGCTTGCGTGATACATTTAAAAATGCAGCACAAACGGCATTATCTGCGGCTGGTGATGTTGTTGAAAATGCTCATCTTTATCAAGAAGGATCTTCTGTTCATAATGTATCATCAGGTACAGTATCAACAATTGATTCACGTTATTTATTAAGTGCTATTTTTAGCAAGTATAAAGCGTATGAAATAGTTGGCAGTCATATACAGCCGCATGACTTAAAGGCAACACTTGCTCAAAAAGGCTTTTCACCAATCCCAACTGTTAATGATTATGTTGTACGTATAGAAGATAATTGTAGTACACGTTATGATGTAGTTGATGTAAAACAAGATGCTGCTGGTGCAACTTGGAATTTACAAATACGGAAAGCATAATGCCATTTATTAGTTTTACAAATTTACCAAGCTTTGAACATCGTTTAGATGCTTATGCAAAACTATTAAATGTAAAATCAGAAAAACTTGTTAGAAAAGTTGGCTTTGATTTATTTCGTGGAATAACTGAAAGAACACCTGTTGATACAGGTTACGCAAGAGCCAGTTGGAATATTAGTGTCGGTTCACCTGATAGAACTGTACCTGATAAAATTGAAGGTGGTGAATCAGCCGCTAAACAAAGAAATCAACAACAGCTTGGTGGTATAAATGCTGCTGCACTTAAAAACTTTCCTGTTATCTATATAACTAATCCATTGGATTATATTGTATTTCTTGAACAGGGTAGAACAAAACAACTACCTGAAGGAAAAGGTTACATGGTGCAACGTACATTGGCTGATGTTGAAATGAAATTAAAATTAGCTATCAGTGAGTTATTATAATGTCATTCACTACGATAAGGCGTGATATTTTTAATCGATTTGAAGCTAATTGGGTTACAACACCTATAGCTTATCAAAACATACCTTATAAACCATCATTCAATCAGCCGTGGGTTAAGATTAATTTATTTGATGAAAGTTCAAGCCGTATTAATGTAGGACTACCTGCTATTTACAGACAAGTTGGAACAGTTATCATTGAAATACATACAGAAGATGCAAAAGGTATTCAGGAAGGTCGTGGATATGGCGATACTATAGCGGCTATTTTTCGTGATCAGCAATTCAGTGGTTTAACGTTTAGTGATGTTAATGTAACAGCCGTAGGCAAGAATAACGGATATTGGCAAACTAATGTTATAGCGCCTTTTTATTGGGATGGTACTTATCCGTGAGTCCTGCCACAAGGGTCTTGCATGAAACCTTAATACGAATATTAAAAGGTGGAGTAAAAGCATATGAGGTTTGGTATAAAGCTACACTTGAAGAAAATAAATTAAAAAAGAAATAATTATTTATATCTCCAACATAATGCTCTACACCAAGATCCCTGCCAATCTGTACGCCTTCCATATTTTCTATGTAGCTTTGTCATTTCTGTTAAATTATCCCCACAAATATTATCCCAAATATCATGCCAAACAGCATTATATCTTTTACCTTTTGGTGGTTTCCATTCAAAGGCATCTGCATTTATAATATTTACACGTTTATCCTTATTATAATATTCAGCAACTAATGAAATAACATCACTGGATTTTTCAATCACTGTTACAGAGGTAACTAAATCACTTTTTAATATTTCAGTAAGTGCAACACCAAGACCAAGACCGTTAATTAAAATATCACCACCTTTTTTAGCTTCTCTAATAAACTCATGATGATCTTCTATTTCTGCTGGCGTATTAGACATAATAGCTGTACCGTTACGCATTAATCGTTTAAATTTTCCGGGCTTAACATATCTTGAACCCATATGAAAAGAAGCCCTAATATTATAAAGCTTTGCATCATCTTCTGTTATTTCAAAATCTTCTACTGTCCAATTACCTGAATTGCCATTAGGAATATTAATATCTATTTTCATTATATTGTCCTATAAGATCGTAATACACCAAATTCAGCATAACTTTGCCGCATTTGTGTTTCGTTAATAGTCGCATCAATCAATCCAAGTAATTGATCGTTTTCAACACAATGAACACGCATTAACATTAATGAATGTATTGCTGCATCAAATTGCTCATGGGTTGTATTTGTATTATAAATTTTACGTACTTCACATAAGTCTTTATAGCAATTTTTAATATCAGAATAATAATCTTTCAGTTCGTCTACTTGCATTTTAATCCACCTTTTTATTACTTAAAACTTTATTTGCAACATCCCAACCTTTTAAATATCTTTCGATGTAATCACTACTTTTACCTTCTCGATTTAATGATGCTATTGATATATCTCTTGCATTTTCATTTGAAACATTAAATATAACAATTGAATCAAGAACACCCGCTAAAAAATTACTAAGCTGATCTTTTGTAATTATGTTTTTTTCACCAGTTAGCGCGATAGAAATAAGATCAACTTCAGCACCCCATAATTGCCATTTAAAATCTATCTCCATATTTTGATTTTTAATTAAACTTTCATACATTTTATTTAACCTCATTAAAAGTACATAATGAAATTCTTACAGTTAACGCTTCCCCTTTCTCTTTTTCATTATAATTATTCATTACTTTAGTTTTACCTTCAACTATAGTTCCACTTGCCCATTCATCATCTAATGATTCAACCATCATAGTAAAATTACCTTTACGATTATGACTAACGTTATAAATTTTACCTGTTTCAATTTTCATTTCTTTTTATCCTCTATCCACCATTGCAGCCAATCAATAAGTTTTTGTGCCTGCTCAATGTTAGTAGGCTGTATTTTACTAGTATGTAAAAGTTCGCCGCTAATTTGTATAAATTTAGATTCACCATTCATCACCATGTATTAGTAATGTACATATATCACCTTCTCTATCCATAACATCAATATGATCTAATTTTAAACCATTTTCTTCACTCATTTCTTCCACACTCCATTTAATAATCTACCTAACAATGTATTAAATAATCTACCGATTACCTTACCCTTACTTGCAGCGTTTACATGACCTAATAAACGTGCAAGTGCGTATAGTGTTGAACGTATTTTCATAATGTTTCAGCTTTAGCTATACGCTGTACAAAAGTTTGATTTTCATCTTTATATTCTTCATGACTTTTTATTGTTGCTTTAAATGTTGCTGGTAAACCTAAATCTAAACCTGTTGGCGCACTACCTTTATATACAATAAGTTCACCAGTATCTTTAACAAACTTTTCTATATAAACAGTTCCATAAAACCCATCAAAAGAAAACCTAGCAATCGGCGTAACATTAAAATCTTCACGCTTTTTTACTTCACCATAATATTCACCATTTGGCTCAGGTAATTTAATAAGGTGAGGAAATACATTTTTTAATGCTTCCTGAAGTGATTGTAAAATAACATCATCTTCAGAATCTAATGATAAGAAATATAAAATATAGCTATCAGGTGCATTTTCAAATGCTTCTGTATGACATTGACCAAACGGCCATACTTTACGACTGATTTTATCAAAAGCATCTTCACGGCGTTGGCGTTCACGTTCCTCAAAACGCTCTTGTGCTTCTTTTTCTGATGCTAATCTTGCAGCTTCAACTTCTTCACTAGTACGGCGGCGTATTTCTTCAAGACTTTCAAGCGTACTATCAACAAACTTTCCATCTAATCTGCTAACAATATCCTTTGCTTTAACTTCAGCTTTTTCTTTGTCTATAGATAGATTACGCACATAGTAATCACGAGTGATTGTAAAAGAACCTTCTGGTGTAAAAACTTTTTCAGGATAGCGAACTCGCAAAGTATACATTTTTGTTTGTTCGCCAGTGCTGATGTAGTAAATAGTATTGCTTGTGTTGTCTTGTGGTAACATATCATTCACCTTTTTTCGGTTAGTTGTTTATTTAATTCTTTATATTTATTTTTAAAATAATCTTCCTGATATGACTTAACAGTTAAAGTATAAAATGATTCATTTTTACAAAACTCAACACCATTAACATCATCTTCTTTAGATAATAAATCACCAATTTTTTCTATTTTATCAGATTCTTCTGTATTTCCTTCAATTGAAAATAATCTTACTGATCTACTTCTATTTGCTGATAATTTAATTAATCTCATAACAATACCTTAAGCTTTAACTAATTCGCCGTTTTTATATTTGTAAATTGTTTGGTGTTGGTTTTCTTTTTCTACCTTAACAACATAAGTGCCTATTGCTGTTGTTAGAACTAATGCTAATGCGATCAATATTGTTTCCATTTCGTTTCACCTTTATTCGGTTAATTTGTTACTCTATGATTCAAATTATACACATATATTCAAGATATACAAGTGAATTTATGAAAAAAGATGAAAATAATTTCAATATCCAGCTAAGTTATTGTTTTTGTTTGTAATATTAACATGACATTGTGGGCGATTCTAAGCCGTTCTAAGCGGTCTTACTGTTAACCCATGTAACGCCATTGGATTTCATTTAAAATAGCCCACGTATTGACTACTATAGCGATTCAAGTGCTAACCGTATGCCTTTACTCAGATTACCACCACCTAATTTCTCACCTTTTTCAGCTAATCTATCGCACAACGTAATATTGCGGCGTTTCTGCACATCTTTATCAAGTCGATTTCGACCAGCACCTTTACGCTTACCACCATGTTTGTTTTTCATTACTATAGCCTTACTTTTTTATTTATATTAAAAAACGTACCATCATTGCATCGAACATTATTATTATTAACCACTAAGTAATCAACTCCATTATGTTTTAAACATTCAGCAACAGCTATATTAATTTCCCATCCGTTAACTGTGCTACACCCACTTAAAAATAAAATAGATATTAGTATTGTTTTCATCTTATTATTCCTTGCTTATTAAAAGTCTTAATTTATTCATTTCTTCTATATGAAATTCATAATCATCAACTATGCCAGTTTCCCAATCTTTATGTGTATGAAAGCTACACGTAATTTCATATATACCGGGATCTTCATCAGGTAAATCGACAGGTAATCCAATGTATTCCGCTTCTGAACCATTATCAAAAAATGATGGATGAATATTAGGTGCTACTATTACAAATACATTATGAGATATATCTACACCTATAATCCATTGTGAATTATGTTCTGAATCCCAATTAGGTTCCGTTTCATCATCAGTTAATGTTATATTTTCAGGTGCTTGAACTTTTAATATATCATCAAGTAATTTATTCATATTTTCACCATCCACTATGTATATCTGTATATACTTGTACTTGTTTTCTTATCTGATTCATTGCTGGCATATGATAAAAAGATAATCTAAAAAAATAACGCCAACCTCTAGTAGTAGCTGGCATACACTTATGTAATGTGCTTCGACTAAATTTTAAAATATGTCCTGCCTGTAAAATATCAATAAAACTATCATCAGAAATTTTATCAATTCTTTTTGATACTGATTGCCATACTTTATTTTCATCTACGTCTAAATATAAATCAGTATTCATAAAAGCTGTATTACATAAATCATGTTCGGTATCAATATGACAAATATAATGTTTTATATCATTATTCAATGTAGATAAATCAGGTTGTGAACTTCTATCTTTTCTTACAACACCGTCACAATGCCAACCGGGTATACATGGATAAAAATCCTGCATTAACATAACAGATTTAGTATCTATTACGGGATGATAACCCATTAAACTATGTCTATATATTTCTTTTTCTACATCTTTTATTATTTTATCCATAATATTATTAGTTAATGGCCCTGCATTTTGTCTGCACCACTTCCATGATCCACCATATATCATAGGTTCATCTTGAATAACATGTTGAGATTCAACACCAGTAACACTATTTATATATTGATAGTTTGATTTAAATTTATACTTCATTTTGTTTTACCATTCTATCGTATAAAACTACATTTACAGTTGCGGCTAAATTCATACAACCGTTAGTTGGTATATAAACAGTATCACGACACCATGAAGTAATACGTTCACCTAATGTTGCATCTTCAGCACCAAATATATAAAACGCACGTTCTGGATGCTTGTATTCACTCAAAGGTATAGCACCTTCAATTAAATCAACTGCAACAGGTACGCAACCATGTGGAATAATATCTTTTAGATTATCAACATTAAATAATGGTTTATGCCTAATCTGTTTCATGGTATCAGTTGGAAATGCTTTAAATCGCTTATTTGTATAAGCAATAAATTTAGCATCGTAACAACCAACAGCACGTAAAGCTGCACCAACATTAACACCTGATTTCGGATTATCTAATCCTATACATGCATAGCCTCTCATAACAATTCACATACAGGTGCTTTAACAAAACCTGATTTAATTCGCTTGCCTGTATCCTTAACAATACCTGCACTAATTAAAGCATCAAGCATACCTTCATTTTCACTGTAATCTTTAATAACAACTTCGTTATCATAAATTTCTTCTTGAACGTTAATAGTTGCAACAGCTATACGTTCACCAGTCGCTTTTTCATTTAGAACTAAAGCAGTTCTACCGTTATAATAAGTTTGACGTTCTATTACACAATCCCAATGTTTAAATATCATTTCAAATAACCTCCATTGATATGAAATCATTTTTAGATTTTTCTTTTATTTCATTTGCTATCTCTTTATTACCCATTTCATGTGTCAGCACAGGTCTATCCATTATTTTTTCAACATATTCATGCATATTTGAAAATTCACCAATTAAAATACCTGTATACGCACTAACAATTGCAGCTTCATTTTTAGTCATTTCAAATCTCCAAAGTATGTATTACAAAATTGTTTTATATTTTCACGTTTAGTTTTTTGTTCAGCTATATTTTGTTTTATTACATCTTGATTACGTTCATGATCCACCATTGCTTTACCATTTATTAAAAACATTTCTTTTATTAAGTCAGATGTAATTAATCCAGATTCAATTGCATACTTTTTTATACCATCATCAAAGTAAAATAATTCATCAGGTTTATATAATTGTCTAATAAATATAATTGCATCTACAGCACTATCATATTGATAGATGATTGTTTTAAATAATGCCATTTGCCATTTATTATCATTTACAGATATCATTTCAAATCTCCGCACCAATCATTAATAGCAGAATTAAGACTGATATAAGTTTCAGTACATTTAATACCGTCTATTGTCCAAACTTCCCATATAGGCATTTTCATTTTTGATAAAATCTGATTAAAATGATAATCACCTTTTTTTACAAAACCTAGCATCATAATATTTACCTTATTTAAAAAGTTAACAACAACATTAAATCGTAAAATACGATAAACATATCAAAAGCTAGTAAAGCTAATATAGATATATTATTCATAATTGCCTCCTTTAAAATTTATTTATCTTCACTTCTAATAATTTCACATGCTTTATTTATTGCTAACATTGAATACAATCCAGTATCTTTACGTTGACTAATTGTTAATCCATCAATAGCTAAATATAAATCTTTTAAGCAATCAACTATTTCTTCTCGTGTAAATTCTTTATCAGCATCAGCCATACTAATTCCGCACGTATGACAAAAACCTTGATTATCTGAATAGTGTTGTTTACATTCCATTTCTATTTCCCTTTAATCAAATTATCATTTATATAATCAACTGATCTATCTATAATGCGTTCAGCACGATCAATATCAGATTGTTTAGCGCGTGGGCAATACATATCAATTAATGCAGCACCAACTCTTTGAGCTATTTTTGCGTTATTGCTTTTTTCTTTAGCACCAACACATGCGTAATGATGCTGGTGCATTACATCAACTAGATGATCTATTTGATGCCTATATTCTTGAACACCTACTTTGTTAGTTGGTTTCATTTTTTTTATTAATTCATTTGGTAATTGTTGCATTTTATTTCACCTTTACTCGGTTATGCACATCCTTGTGCTGGTTAATTATTTAATTTCTTCAAGATTGAAATTATCATTGTTTGCTTTTTTAACTATAAAGTTTTTACCCTGAAAATAAACTTTAGCACCTGCATAAATTTCAATATATTCTTTTCGTTTTTGTTTATGGCTAGTCAAGCATGAACCAAGTCCAAATATAAAATAAACTTCTTGTTTTAATTCGATTGCTCTTTCATATGCTTTTATCGGACATTCGTTATATTCAAGGGCATAACTCATAACACTATTAATTTTAAATTTAGTTAAATGATTTTTCTTAATTAAATTATCACCAGCTTTAAGCTTAATAACACCATTTTCATCTTCATTATTGATTACATCGTAAGCTGGATAACTTCCTACTACATTTTTTACTTTTAACATTTTATTCACCTTTACTCGGTTGCTGTTTGTTTACTCTATGATTTAAATTATACACACTATTTCATAAGATACAAGTATAATTTCAAGTTTTTTTCATTTATTTTGTATATTTTACGTAAGTTATTGATTTTAAATGTCATATTGATATTACTTTTTTGTTGTAAATTATTGTTTTTATAGTAAAATACACAGCATGAAACGAATTAATTCACAAGAAAAACCGAATCACCCCAATAACGGGGTGTATTGTCAGCTTGGTAGACGACTCGGTTTGGAACTGAGAGGCCGTGGGTTCAAATCCCACCACCCCGACCAATTACAACAACAGAGCTAATTAAAGCTCTGTCGTATAACGGTAGTACAGTTGATTTTGAATCAACAAGTTTCAGTTCAATTCTGAACAGAGCTGCCAATTTAATAAAGGAGAAACACCATGAAGCTATAAAACAACATAGGAGTAATAGCTCATGGTACTCGTACATAAACGCGGTAAAAAGAACCGCAAATTTGGACGTAATAAAAAATGGTGTGAACGTTATTTGACTGAAGATCGTAAAGCGAAAAATAAAGCTAAACGAAAAGCACGACATAACAAGAAACATCCTAATGACAAGTAATAAAATCAGCCGGGTATAGTATCCCGGCTTTTTTTTGTCTATACTACTTGAAACGGCAAGCACGTTATCAAGCCTCGTTCAAAAGCCTCGCTGATAAAATGCCTCCTTGCTGTAATTGAATTCTAATTACACTTTGGAGGCTTTTCTAATGGGACAACAATTTTCAGATTCAAACCGAGTAGGTGTACGTTATATAGCAGAGGCTTCATTTGCTGTTCAACCTACTGGCCCTAATATGCAGGAGTTAAATTTTACTTCTGAATCCTTTAAATCAAATGTAAATACCGTTACATCAGATACTATCCGTTCAGACCGAAACGTATCAGACATTACACAAGTTGGTGGTGGTGCTGGTGGTGATGTTGGTTTTGAATTACGTTATGGTGATATAGATACTTTGCTTGCTGGCGCATTACAAGGTGCATGGGCAACGACTACTGTATCCGCAACAGTTGCATCATCTTACTTTTCCGGTGCTGATATCCATGTTAACGATGCTTTAACGGCTGCTGATAATATATTAGTGGGTCAATTACTACGTGTAGCAAATGCTTCTGCAATAGCTAACGATGGTGACTATCGAGTAACCGGCGTTTCTGCCGTAGGTGCATCAACAACAATCGTAACACTTGCTAATGCAAGTTCTGGTGTTGCTGCTGCTTTTACTTCAGATGTATTTGCTGCCACGACTACATTACGCGGTAAGAATTTACGTAACGGTGTACTTGCACAAAGCTATACGATTGAAAAACAATTCGCCGATGTATCAGCTACAGCCGTTTATACTGGTATGAGAGCAACCACACTTAGCCTTGCGTTTGATTCACAGGCTATCATGACTGGTACTATCGGTTTTGCCGGTGTTGGTCAAACAGCCGCTTCAGCAACAATAGCTTCAGCTACAACAGCCGCTTCAACTAATCTTGTTATGAACGCATCTAATAATGTTGCGCGTATATGGGAAGGTGGACAGGCTATCACAGGCATTGCATTTCAAAGCGTTTCAATTGATTTAAACAATAACCCGCGTGATCAACCTGTAGTCGGTTCTGCAAACCTTGCCGGTATCGGTACAGGTCGTTGTGAAGTAACTGGATCTATGACCGCTTATTTTGAAAATAATACTTTGATTAATAAGTTTACGGCAGGTACTAAATCAAATTTCCGTTTTCAAATTACCGATGCAAGTGGAAATAGTTATGTTGTCGATATTCCAAATACTACCTATACAGATATGACTATTGTAGCGGGTGGCCCTAATCAGGATATCGTACAAGAAGGATCATGGGGTGCTGCTGTAGATACTACAGGTACTTATGCAATCCAAATAGATGCACTTGATGCATAAAATTCACCAATAGAAAGAGGAATAAATTATGGATTTATCTAGTTTTGAAAGTAATGTTGAAGCATCAGAAGATGGTGTATGGAATGATCTTAGCGAAGATTCACGAATTAAAGTTGCACGTTACGGTAACAAGAAATTTAATAAATTACTGCAAGCTAAAATGTCACCTTATAAGCGATTGATAGATCAAAATCGTTTAGATGATGATATTTCTGAAAAGATTTTAAATGAAGCTATTGTAGGTGGTATTTTATTGGATTGGGAAGGTCTTACTTATCAAGGTGAGCCACTTAGTTATAGCCGTGAAAATGCAATGATGGTTTTAAGTGATAAACGCTTAAAAGATTTTCGTGATTATATTGTAACGATTGCACAAGATGCTGAATTATTCAGAGCTGAACAAATAGATGAAACCGTGGAAAAGTCGTTAACTGTTTAAAATGGAACTTAGAATGGGGCAAACAAGAAACGTTTTTAGAGGGGCTTGTACAGCAAGGAATGAATGTACAAGCGTTAAGGAATAAGCCAATACTTGAATCAAAGTATGAAAATATTTATAACGCTTATTCATTAATGCATAGAAGTAGAAGGGCGGAAATGTCTGGTGCATTACCAATACCTTTAACTGAAATAGAATGTTATTGCAGATTATTTGATGTTATTGATAGGGAATTATTAATAACAGTTGTTATAGCAATGGATAATGCTTACTTGGATTGGGTTGAAGAACATGCCAACAGAAATACTTGAATTAAAAGTTGATTCCAAAGGTGTTGTAACAGGTCTGAAACGAGCTGAACAAGCTAATGACAAGTTTTCAAGAAATGTACAATCAACATCTAAAAAAACTGGTGGCGCATTTTCAAAACTTCAAGGTTCTATTTTTAGTTTAAAAGCTGCATTTGTAGGTTTAGGTGTAGGATTTTTATTTGTTAATGCAATTAAATCATCAATAGAATTTAATGCAACTATATCTAATCTATCTGCTATTACTGGTGCTACTGGTAAAGATTTAGATTTCTTAAAAGATAAAGCAAAAGAATTTGGTGAAACAACTACTTTATCTGCATCTGGTGTTGCTGAAGCATTTAAATTAATTGCATCTGCTAAACCTGATCTTTTGGAAAGTGGTGCGGCATTAGCGTTTGTAACTAAAGAAGCTATTACCCTTGCTGAAGCTGCAAACATATCTATTCAGCAATCTGCAATATCATTAGGTAGCGCATTAAACCAATATGGTAAGGGTGCTGAATCTGCAACTAAATTTATTGATGTTCTTGCGGCTGGTGCAAAATTTGGTGCATCTGAAATAGCTGATACAAGCCAAGCATTAAAACAAGCGGGTACGGTTGCGGCATCTGCTGGAATTTCATTTCAACAATTAAATGCAAGTATTCAAATATTAGCGGGTGTTGGTCTTAAAGGTGCTAGAGCTGGTGTTGGCTTAAGAAATGCATTTTTACTATTACAAAAAAATGGCATCGGTGTAACTAATGGGATATTCAATTTAAATAATGCATTAGAAGAATTAGCACCTGATGTTGATAATACAACTAAATTAATGGAAATATTTGGTACTGAAAATGTTGTTGCAGGTCAAAGATTAATTTCAGCAAGAAAAGAATTAATAGCAATGACAAGTAAGGTTAATGAAAATGGTGTTGCATTAAAACAAGCTAGAACTAATGTAGATAATTTACAAGGTGATTTAAAAAATCTTGGAAGTGCGTTTGAAGGTTTGCAATTAGCTATAACTGAAGGTGCTGATTCTCCATTAAGAGGATTAGTACAATCATTAGCAGATCTTTTGAGATTTATGTCAGATAATATTGATGTAATTATTTCATTTACTAAAGCATTAGGTACATTTTTTATTCTGACAAAGATAGTCAATTTATTCACTAAATTAAAAGCTGGTGTTACAGCAATGATAGCTGCAAATAATTTAGCGGCTGCGGCAACGGCTGTAACAACTGAAACAATGGTTGCATCGGCTGCGGCAACAACGGCTGCAAGTACATCAATGGCTGTACTTGGTACTACTGCATTAACAACATCAAAACAATTAGCTCTAGCGAATAAAACAGTTAAATTAAGTAGTGCAACTACAGCCGGTCTTGGTACTGTAATGAAAAAGACAACTGTAGGCATGGGTTTAATGGGTGCTGCTGGTGCTGGATTACGCGGCATTATGACTTTACTAGGTGGCCCTGTTGGGTTATTTATTACAGCCGCTAGTGCTTTAGTGTTTTTTACTAGCAACATGAAATCTGCTGAAGAAAGAATGGGTGAATTAAATGGTGAAGTTGATAAATTAAATGCTTCATTAGGTAAACTATCAAGATTAGAAGTTGCTGCTGCTTTTGATACTGCAAAAGATAAGGCATCTGATTTTCAGAAAGAAATAGCAAACGCTCAAACTGAAATAAAAGGTATTCGACAGCAACAATTAAGATTTGGTCTAAGCACTTCTATTTATAAAGGCATGGAAAAGCAAATTAGAAATATAAAAATACAGGTAGAACAATGGAATGAAGGATTGATTAGAGTTCAAGCTACTGCTGAAAAATTAAGACAGCAAAAAGACTTTTTAGTACCTGCTTTAGCAGATACACCAGATCGAGCTGCATTAGCTAAATCAATTAATGATGCTAATATAAAAAGAAAAGAAGATGCAAAGCCTGAAAATATTGCAAAAGGTCTTGAATCTAAAATAGCTTTTGCTACAGCACCATTTTTAGGTGGTCAAACTGAATTAAGAAAAGCACAACAAAAATTAGAGGAATTACAAAAGCTGAAACAAGAATTATCTAATCCTGTTATATTAAAAGCTGTTTTAAAAATTGGTGGAAAAAAAGCAATAGATAATCTTAATTTTGCATTAGATGCGGCAAAGAAAAATGTTGATGATATAAATGTAAAATTAAGTAAGCCTGTTAAAACAGTTGGGCAAAAATTTGCTGATGATCTTAAGACGCAAATTAATTTATATGGAAAAACAGAACGTGAAATAAAAATCGCGCAAGTTGCACAAGAAGCATATAACGCTGGCATAACAAAACAAATAGGTTTAATTAAAATGCTGGCAGGTGAGTTATTTGATCTAAATAAAGCACGTCAAATAAGAGAAGGTGTTGATCCTACTATTGCAATACAACGTGAGATTGATCAGGTAAACAGATTGCGCGGCCAATCTGGTGCGGCTGGTATTACTGATGATCAAGCAAGACAAGCTATTAGGAATTTAACAGGTGTTGCTACTGCTACTGATAAACTAAAAGTACAGGAAGATATTTTAAATCTTGCTATTCGTGAAGGTGTATTAACAATACCTGAACAAACTAGGGCGTTATCTGAATTAGCGTTTGCTAAGGAAAAGGTACGTCAAGCCTCAATGGATCTAACTTCTGCCGAACGTGAAGCAATAGTAATACAGCGTTCAGAAATTTCTTTACAGCAAGCACGAGATCAAGCTGATTTTACAAAAGGTAGAATAACCACTATTGATTTAATTAAGCGACAAAATAAAACAACAAAAGCAAGTATTGAATTATTGAAAAAAGAAGCGGCTGCTGCTAAAGCTGCTGGAATGGAATTAAAAGAAGCTAGAATAAATGAACAAATTATCTCATTAGAAGCGTCATTAACAAGTGCATCTGATTTAGTACGTGGTGATTTTCAAGATGCATTTACCGATACGTTTGATAGTTTGATTATGGGAACTAAATCAACAAGTGATGCATTTAAAGATTTAGCAAAAAGTATATTAGCTTCATTTAGTAGAGTGATTTCACAAAACTTAGGTGAAAGTTTAGCTAATTCATTATTCAGTTCAAGCACATCAAGCGGCGGTGGAGGCGGTAGTAGTGGCTTTGGTGGAATAATTGAAAGTGCTTTAGGTGCTGTATTTGGTGGTGGTAGTGAAAGTGGTGGCGGCTTTGCTGGTGGTGGTTCGTTTCGTGTAGGTGGTTCAGGTGGTGTTGATTCTCAATTAGTACAATTTAAAGCATCACCTAACGAAACAGTAACGGTTACTAAGCCTGATCAAAAAGGTGGCAACGGCGGAATGACGGTCAATAATTATTTCACGATATCTGCACCTAACGGAAACGTTAGCGCACAATCAGAACAGCAAGTAGCAACGGCTGCTGGTCGTGGTATACAGAACGCAATGCGAAGGAATACATAATGCCATTTTTAGAAGATCCAGTTTTTCCAGATGATATAAGTTATGGGTCAAAAGGTGGCCCTATGTTTAATACATCAGTTGCTATTGTAAATTCTGGCTATGAAACAAGAAATGCAAACTGGTTATACCCATTACATAAATTTAATATTCGTTACGGTATAAAAACATCTGAACAAATGTACGGCGCAAGAGAGCATTTTTATGTTGTTCGCGGTATGGCAGATGGTTTTCGTTATAAAGATTGGCATGATTATACGAGTGGTGTTAATAACGCATCTGCTACAGCATTTGATTGCTCTGTTACGGCTTCGGCTGTTATAAGTACTTCTTCATATCAACTTTATAAACAATATGTGAAAGGTGCTAGATCTTTTACACGTAAGATATCAAAACCACTTGCAAGTACAGTTGTGGTTGCGGTCAGTAGTGTTTTATATCCTTCATCACAAGTATCAGTTTTAGCCAGTACCGGAACGATTAATTTTGCAACTGATGTTTCGGCTATTGTATCTGCTATAACACAAGCGGTTAGTTCTGTATTTACTATAACAGGCCATTCATATTTAACAGGTGAAACACTTTACATTGATAATGCTTTAGGCATGACTGAAATAAATGGTAAGCGAATAACAATTACTAGCACTACGGCTAACACACTTGAAACAGATCATGATACTAGTGGTTACGGTGCTTATACCAGTTCAGCATCTGCTAATACACATCCACAAAACGGTGAAGTTATTCAAGCCGGTTTTGAGTTTGATGTTCCTGTTAGATTTAACTCGGATATATTCGATACGATTCATGATGATTACGATATAACAACGACTGATATTGAAGTCGTGGAAATAAGGATATGAGTAAAGTTATAACGGCTGAAATGTCAGCACATTTAGAAAGTGGAAACACAACTTTATCTACATGCTGGAGAATGATACGTGAAGATGGTGTTGTACTTGGTTTTACTGATAGCGTTGTTGATTTAGAAGTATCCAGTGTTGTATATGAAGCTGCTACCGGATATACACCTTCTGCATTAACTAAGAATGATAATATGGCCGTGGATAATATGGATATTCTTGGTTTACTTAATTCCGATGGTATTACTGATGCGGATATTGAAGCTAAGAAATACGACAATGCAGAAGTATTTACATTCATGGTTAATTATAACGATTTAACGATGGGTCAAATAAAAATGGGTCGTGGTCGTATCGGTAATATAACAACACAAGATGAACAATATGTTGCTGAATACAGATCATTAGCGCAATTACTTCAACAACCAGTAGGTGAACGTTATTCGTTACGATGTCGAGCTGAATTAGGTGATACAAGATGTGGTGTAAATTTATTGCCTGATGTATGGGCTTCATCTACTGCATATGACATTGATGATATTGTTAGAGCATCTAGTTATGATGCTAGAAGATATGTTTGTACGGCATCTGGTACAAGTTCTGGAAGTGAACCAATTTGGAATACAACAATAGGAAGTACAACTACTGACAATACAATAACATGGACTGCATTTGATGCATATACACATCAAGGTACAGTTTCATCAGCACCAAGTAGACGACATTTTATAGATACAACATTAGGAAAAGATACTGGTTTTTTTGATTATGGCGTTTTGACTTGGACAAGTGGGAATAATTCTGGATATACAATGGAAATAAAGTCATATGTAAAAAGCATGGCTTTCTATAATTTTTATCTTTACGAAAATATGCCTTATAGTATTGAGGTTGGAGATACATTTACAGTAACAATAGGTTGTGATAAAGACTTGGCTACATGTAGAGATACGTTTGATAATATTGTTAATATGAGAGCGGAACCGTTTATCCCCGGTATTGATAAAGTCACACAATTTGGTGGTCAAACATGATTACCAGAAAACAAATAGTGGATGAAGCGCGTACATGGATTGGAACACCTTTTCAGCATCAAGCGCGTGTTAAAGGTCGTGGTGTTGATTGTATTGGTGTCGTTCAACAAGTAGCGCAAGCATTAAGCATAACTAAATATGATCGTAGTGATTACGGTCGTGAACCTGCTAACGGTGAATTACAAAAAGCATTGAATGAACATTTAATAAAAATAGATACGTTGGAAAACGGTTGTATCTTATTAATGAAATTTATCAATGAACCACAACATGTTGCTATCTATACAGATAAAAATACGATTATTCATGCATATGCCAATGTAGGTAAATGTGTTGAACATCGGTTAGATCCAAAATGGGAAAGACGAATTTATTCAATGTATAAATACATAGGTGTTGAATAGTGGCTTCCGTTGCTGGCATATTAATAAAAGTTGTTGTTGGCGTTGTTGTCAATGCAATCACTCGCGCCATATTTAAACCCGATCCAATTCAAGGCCCACGATTAAATGATTTAAACGTAAATACAAATTCGTTTGGCTCAGAAATACCGATAATTCGTGGTTCGATGCGAGCCGCTACTAATACGATATGGGCAGTCGATTTAAAAGAAGTTGCAACATCATCTTCTGGTGGTAAAGGTGGTGGACAAAAAAGCACAACATATGCTTATTACGGTGATTTTGCAGTAGCGTTATGTAAAGGTGAAGTAACAGGTGTTGCTAAGATATGGGCAGATTCAATATTAATCTATGATGTTTCTGTTGGTGGTGATATAGAAACAATTATTAATAGTTTTGATTTGTTAAGTGCGATATCTATTTACACTGGATCAGAAACACAATTACCGGATTCGCTTATAGAAAGTTATGAAGGTGTTGGAAATGTGCCTGCATTCAGAGGATTAGTTTATATTGTATTTTCAGATTTAGCGTTAGAAAGATTCGGTAATAGATTACCAAACATAACTGCGGAAGTTATAGAAAAAGGTGCTTTTTCTGGAAGCAACTTTGATCAGTTTTCTAATCCCGTTACAAGAGAAGATGGTTCTTTTTTATATGACGATGGTTTGGTTAGTATCGGTGTATGGGATACTTTAGCGTCAGGAACTTTCACTGAATATAAATATGATTTAGATAATGCTTTATTAAGTAAAACTATATTAAGTTTGGATGGAACTTTGGCAGCATCACCAGCTAGTCAAAGTAACTGCAATAATAATCATAATTATACTGCTTTTGAACATACACTAGGAACGAATAGAACAGAGTTGTGGTATAGAAGTGATTTTCAATACATGTTGGATAAGACTGGTGCATTAGGATCAAACGCTTGTTCTGGAACGTTTGGTTATTTGTTTGTACCTAATGGAGGCGCTTATATTTTTGCGCCTCATGCAGACGGATCAATAAATCGGTATCAAATAGATGCAGCAAATAATCTTCTTAGTAATGGAGGCATACCAGAAAAATGGTATTATCCTAGCGATTTAGATACCAATCTTTCTAATGTTTACGTTAGTGATGAAAATGAAATATATTACTATCATAAAAAACTTTCAGGTGGTTACAATTTATTAAAATTAGATTTAAACCTTAATGTATTAGTAACATGGACTAGTATACCGACACTTTTCAATGGAAACTTTACCGTAGGAAAACAACCAAACACAAGTCGAAATGTTGTTGTTTTTAATACTAGTAGCGGCACTTACAGTGCGTATTTTTTAGATGATGATGGAACATTAACATTAATAGGAACGTTATCTTTAAAAACAAACGGCGGTGCTAAGTATCTTGCACACGGATTTTTTTCTACACCATCAGAAATTTTTTATACTTCCGCTTTATTGTCGTCCAGTTCAGTGGCATTATCGAGTGTGGTTGTAGATGTTTGTGATGGTATTGGCTTAGATAGAACTGATTTAAACTTAACAGAATTATCGGCTTCTACTATTGATGGGTATTCAACATTACCTTCACCTTCTAGGAATCAGATACAGCCTTTACAACAAGCATATCATTTTGATGTTGTTGAATCTGATTTTAAACTAAAGTTCATATCGAGAAACTAAATGGCTTCAGTCGTATTTTCATCGTTAGGGCAATCAATAGGTAGTAACTTAGGCGGTGCTGTTGGTGGTGCTATCGGTAGCGTTGTGGGTTCAATAATTGGTGAAGCATTATTTCCGAGCGGTGCAGATCGTTTCGGCCCACGGTCAGATAATTTAAAAGTTATTTCTTCTACCTTCGGAAAAGATATAAATAAGATATATGGAACGGCAAGAACAAGCACTAATATAATATGGTCTACAGATCTAATAGAAACTGCAACGGAACAAAGCGGTAAAGGTAGTGGCCCAAGTTTTACAACATATTCATACGCGGGTAATTTTGCAGTTGGTGTATGTGAAGGTGAAATATTAGGTATATCTAAGATATGGGCAGATTCAATATTAATCTATAATAAAAGTCATGATGCTACACCTGCTGAAATAATAGAATCTAAATTGTCTTTTGACAGTATCAGTATTTATACTGGAACAGAAGATCAATTACCGGATGCATTAATAGAAAGTTATGAAGGAGTTGGTAATGTACCCGCCTTTCGCGGTTTGTCATATATTGTTTTTGAAGGATTGGATTTAGAAAAGTTCGGCAGAAGATTACCTATAATAACTGTAGAGGTTTCCAGAAAAGGCACTTTATCAGATGATTGGAAATTAATAACAACGGCTCCCTTTGGTTTTTTTTCAACCATGTTAGCAAGTAACGGGACGCTGTACGCTACTTCTGGATTAGATTTATATTACTCTAATGACATAGGGCTTACTTGGATATACATGAGATATTTTGTTCCTTTTCTTGGTAATGTTGCTGAGTTACTTGAATTATATGATAGAGATGGGTATTTTATTATTAAGGTTAATTCAGATGCTTGGAGATCGTTAGATTACGGTGTTACGTGGGAAAAATTTACGATTGCAGGTGGATCAAGTAATCGTGGTTTTTCTTATATGGGAAATGGTGTAATGATAGTATATGGTCTTTTTACACATTATTATTCACATGATTACGGTGATAATTGGTCTACATTTACACTTCCTGCATCAATCGTATTTTATTTAGTGATCAGAGTACACGACGATCTATATTTATTATTTCAAAGTAATAATGTTTATGCTTCTTATGATCGAGCTGTAACTTGGTCATATAGAGGAAGCTGGTCGGGTGCTGCTGTTATAGCTTTTAGTGGTTTTTATATGGAAGATGTTGATACTGTATTAATTTCAGATGGTGATGGAAATATATATACATCTACCGATAAAGGTATAAATTGGTCTTTTGTAGTGAAACCAGAAGGTAGTCATCTTTCTGTTAAATATGGAGATAATGGAACAATTTTAGCTAGCAATGGAAATAGACTTAGAGTGTCTACAGATTATGGTTTAACTTTTCCTATAGATTTAGTTACTTCAGGTGATGTTAGAGGTAAAATTTATTATGGGTCAGATTGTTATTTAATTACTACTGATTCAACTGCTAAATCAGTTTATTTAAAAACTGGCCCATTGATAACAGATGCAACAGAAAATTTATCTGCTATCGCTTCTTCAATTTGTATAGATGCAGGTCTTGTTTCTAATGATGTAGATGTAACCGATTTAACCGATATCGTTAATGGTTATATTATAAGCGAAAAAAGTGCGAGTAGAGATTATTTAGTATCTTTGAGCCACGGTTATTCTTTTGATGTTGTTGAATCTGATTTTAAACTAAAATTCGTATCGAGATAATATGACTACTTATACAATACCGATCGAAGATTTAGCCGCTTATAATTATGGCAGTACAATGCCAGATAAGCTGAAGCGCACTCGACTTGATGAACTGGAATTACCTAATCAAGTTGAAGTTATTTATCTCAATTCAATTACAGATTATCAACAAGGTTATGAATACGCACAACGACAAATAAAAAATGTTGATGGTGTTTTTACACTTCAGTTACCTATTAGTTTTGCCGGTGGTGATACACCTGCACAAATAGCAGATATTATTTTATATAACGTTTGGACTGAACGAGTCCAGTATGAAATTACGCTACCGTTTAAATATGTAAAATTAGATGCTTCGGATAGATTGTCAATTACTTTAAATAATGTAACGCATTTAATTCGCATTACAAATATCGACTATGAAGCACCTTTGTTAGTTAAGATAAAGGGTGTTGCAGATGAAACAAGTTTATACACTTCTAACGCAGTAGGTGGAACGGATAATCAAATAGGTCAGACCGTTCCAGTAATAGGCGCAACTTCTATAAACTATTTGGATATTCCGATGTTAAGAGATTTGGACAATTCTAGTGGTTACTATGCTGCTGCTAGTGGGTACAACACAAATTGGCCGGGTTGCGTTATATATAAATCAACTGATGGTGGTGTTGTTTACAACGAACTTAATTCATTAGTAACAGCATCAACAAAAGGAACTACGATTGGTGCGTTAGGTGATACTTCATATCCTTGGCAATGGGATTATGCAAATACAGTTAATGTTTCACTCATATCTGGAACATTATCTGGCGAAACTGAAATAAATGTTTTAAATGGATCAAATTGGTGCTTAGTAGGTAGTGAGATAATTGCTTTTAAAACTGCAACACTTGAAGGGGATGGAACATATACGTTAAGTGGTTTGATGCGTGGTTTAAAAGGAACTGATTGGGCTACAGGAACACATGTATCAGGTGATAGATTTATTTTATTGGATTCATCTTCAATATTACGAATATTAGAAGATTCAAGCCTTATCGGTACAAGCGCAAAATATAAAGCAGTAACGCTCAGTAAGTCGATAGCAGATACATCACTACAAGATTTTACGAATAATGCCGTTTGTTTAAAGCCTTATTCCCCGGTTGATGTAAAAGGATCACAAGCAACAAACGGTAACTGGACTTTTACATGGAAAAGGCGAACTCGTTTTGGTGGTGAATGGCGAGATGCTGTTGATGCTACACTTAATGAAGATTCAGAAAAATATTTAGTTGAGATACATAGCAATCCATCTGCATCGACAATAGTTAATACATTGGCTACAGTGACAAGTGAAACCGCAACATACACAAGCGCACAAGTAGTTACTGATTTTGGAAGCGCACAATCAAATTTAACTATTGGTGTATTTCAATTATCAGAAACAGTCGGCAGAGGATATATTAGGAAGGTAACAGTATGACAACTCCAAAATTAGATCTGCCAGAAATAGCAGAATCACAAGCGTCTAAATATTTAACGCATAATCAAGCCTTGCGTGATTTAGATGCTATTACACAGCCTCACATTATTAGTCAGCAACCAGATATTCCTGTATCTACTTTTGCTGAAGGCGATACTTATATTATTACCTCTGCGGTAGCCAGTGGTAATTGGAACGGACAAAAAAATAATATAGCTTATTACTTTAATTCGGCATGGATTATTGTTTCGGCAGTTACGGACGGTTGGCGTGTTTATGATAATAATTTAGGTGTTGAATTAATTTATGCAAATTCTTCTTGGGGTACACACATAACGGACGGCATTTCTTCTGCAACGATTACAGATAAAGGTCAACTTCTAGTCGGTACTGGAAATGCTTTGGTATCTGTTTTACCTATAGGATCACCGGGACAAGTGTTAAAAGTGGACGCGGCAGGTTCAACGGTTGAATGGGCTGCGGTCGCTGGTACTGGTGATGTTACTGGCCCTGCTTCTGCAACGGCAAACGGTATTCCTAGATTTAGTGGTTCAACTGGTAAAGCTATTATTACATCTAATTGGGCAATCGTTTCTGTTACGGATATTATGACTGCTGGCGGTACGCTTGATATGAACAATGAGGTTATCAAGCAAGCAGAAATACAAGATTACTCTGAAACAGTTGTATCTGTAAATGTATCTGCCGGTGTTACTGATGTGAGTTTGGATATGACAACGGCTAACGTTTTCCATGTTGTGCTTCAAGCAAATGCTTCTGTCGGTTTTACTAATCCACCGGCAAGTTTAAAAAATGGGTCACTTACTGTTTACTTAGATCAAGACGGTACGGGATCAAGGACATTAACGTTAAAAGATACTATAATTTATGCTAGTGGTGCAGCCTCAACTATTAGTAGCGGTGCAAGCGAAAAAGATATATGGACATTTACAACTAGGGACGGCGGTACAACTTGGTATGCAATGGCGGCGGGACGTAAATTCGCATGAATAAATTCAGATCACTTATTTTTGATTTTATTAAACCAAAATACTTTATTGCCAACAGTGCAAGAATGGGTGCGGCAGGTTCTGGTGGTTCTGGCATACCTTTTTATGGCTATACTTCGGCGGTAATAGCAGATGGTGCGGCTGCTTACTGGAAACTGGACGAAGCAACGGGATCGACTGCCGTTGATTATGCTAGTAGTTTAGATGGAACCTATACTAATGGTGTTACAAAAGGTGTTGCTAAGTTAATAAGTGATTCTGGTGGTACTGCTGTTTCTTTTGATGGAACAAATGATTTTATTACGATGGGTGATGTTCTTGATTTTGATCAAGGTGATCGTTTTTCTATTGAGTTTTTAATTAACACAACAGATGATGGTGGTGGTAGTGGTGCTTCTATAATATCAAAACAATCTAATACTGCACCTTATAGTGGTTATTCTCTGTATGTTTATATAAACTATATTTATATATCACTTATAGGTACAACTTATGCTAATAGATTAGAGAGTCATTATGCAGTAGCGATAAATGATGGTGAAGATCATCATGTTGTGTGGACATATAACGGAAGTTCTAATATATCAGGAATGAAATTATCGGTAGATGGTGTTTTTCAAACTATGACAACCGATGTTAATAATTTAAGTACATCTACTGTTTGTGCTGAACCTTTTAATATAGGCGCAAGAAATAGTGTAGATATATTTGTATCTGCTGTTATCGACGAAGTTGCAGTTTATGCTACGGCCTTACCTGAAATCACTGTAAGAAAACATAAAGCGTTAAGTTTAGGTTATGCCTCGGCAACTTATCCTTTTGCGGTTATAACAGATGGAGCGATTGGTTATTGGCGTTTAGGTGAAACAACGGCATCAACGGCATATTCAGATGTTAATCATGTAATGGATGGAACCTATACAAACGGTGTTACGAAAGGTGTGACCAGTTTAGTTTCAACTGAAACCGATACGGCTGCTTCTTTTGATGGTACGAACGACTATGTATCTGTTACAGATACGACAGATTTAAAAATAACGGGTAATATTACGGTTGAAACTATTGTTGCATTCAGTTCAACACAAACAGGTAAATACATAGTTTCAAAATGGGATAATGCGGCACAACTTTCTTACATATTAAACATACCGGCAACCAATAATGTTTTCCAATTTGCTATTCGTACTGGCGGGGCAACTAAAAAAGCCAGATCGACACCAACTTATAATGACGGTAATTCTCATCATGTTATGGGTACATATGATGGATCTAATATTAAATTATATGTAGATAAAGTTTTGGTCGATTCATCGGCTGTCACTGGGTCGATAACTGATTCCACTGCTGATTTTGTTATTGGTGCGGGTGATGGAAATATAAGTAACTTTGACGGTACGATTGATGATACGGCAATTTATGCAACTGCACTAACATCAGCGCAAGTTTCATCACATTTTGCCGCTACTGGATTATAAAGGAAAGTAATATGCCTGATTTTACAGAAAGTGATAGTAGAGCATTATATAAAGCTCATGAACGACTTGATACAATGTCTGAGATTGTTGTCGAACTTCGTACACAAAATAAATATCAAGAACAAAGAATAAAACAAAATGAAGATATAATGACTAAACATATGACTGATGAAGAAAAAATGTGGGATAAAATGCAACGTAATTTTGATTCACTTGTACGATTCAAATGGATTGCATTAGGTGTTATTGGTACGTTGTTAGTGGCTACTTCCGATAATCCGGTAGTTTCAAAAATAGTTGAGTCGGTGTTGAAATAATATGTTAGCTAAAGACAAAAGAGATCATATATTATTTGGTTTATTAGGCTTCGGGCTTGTTTGGGCTATATCAAAAAATATAGATTTTGCATTAGCCGTAACCGCGTTGTTCTGGGGTAGTAAAGAATTAATATGGGATGGTTTGCTTAAAAAAGGTACACCAGAATGGTTAGATTTTTTTGCTTCTGTTGTTCCATCGTCTATAATCTATTTAATAGTGAGGTTTTGTTATGCCTAGTTTCGGTACATCATCAAAAGGTAAGCTTGATACATGTGATAAAAGATTAATTGATATTATGGAAGTTGTAGTCAGGCATATCGACTGTACTATTATTTGCGGTCATAGATCTGAACTTGCACAAACTGAAGCATTTGAAGCCGGAAATTCTAAAGTTGAATGGCCTCATAGTAAGCATAATAGCTATCCGTCAAAGGCTGTTGATGTTGCACCGTACATTTTAGGTCGCGGTATACCTTGGCCTCAAGAGGATAAGTACAAAACAAAAGACACGGCGCAATTTTATTATTTACAAGGTTTCATTCGCGGTATCGCTGAATCAATGGGCCATAAAGTTCGGTTTGGCGGTAACTGGAATGGCAGTAATGATTTCAGACAAAACAGTTTTGATGATACCCCTCACGTAGAAATAGTTGGAGAATAATATGACAAGCTTTTTAAACAAGTGCCGTAAATCATGGACACTAAACGGAAATATGATTGCTGCTATACTCATTGGTATGCAAGATAATCTAGGCTTATTGCAATTACCACAAGATTATCATAAATGGGCTTTGTTTATTATCATAATAATGAACATCGTTTTACGATTCAAAACCAGTACCGCTATTGGAGATAAATAATGTTTAAAAATTTAATGATTGTAATGTGTGTTTTATTTGGTATGTCAGTTTCTTGGGTTAAAGCAGATCCAGCCGATCCTTCACTTAAAACTTTTACATGGTCAAACCCAGTTGATTTTGAAGATGGTACGACTGTACAGGTAGATGGTACGCCTTATGTTTTTGGTGGCAGTAAATTCTATTGGAAATTAAATAACGGAACTGATAAATATGGCGATCCTAATTCTTTTACTATTTCAGATCCAAACGCTACAAGCTTAAATGCTGATACACTTCCTGTTTTACCTGATGGTTCTTATTTAGGTGCAATGACTGGTTTTGATATAAATGGAATCGAATCAAAATATTCAGAGGACGTTGTTTCGTTTACGGTGGTTGGGGGAAAGTTAGTAGCGTTCAAGAGATCAAACCCACCAACGAACCTCAAGAAGCAATAAAATATATTATTGGGATTGGTCTGGCTTTAGTCGCTTTTTTAATTGCGACAGGCCACTGGAAAATAGCACTTTTGATATTAATATTATGTCTGATAATAATATGGTATCTAAAAAAGAAAAGTGCCCCTTAGCAGTTTTTGCTAGTACAAAATGTAGGAGTTATAAACGTGAAAGAAAAGATAAGAAATGTCGGAAAGAAGGCAAAGCAGTTTGTAATAGAGTATTGGAAAAGGGTACAACTAAGTTGGAAAAGTAACGCGGTCAGTTTTGGGATAGGTGTTGTTTTAGGTTACGTTATACATGCTTTACGCTAAGTTAATTGGTGCGGCTGTTGTAGCTGGTATTGTTTATCTCGGTTACTCCTATGTTACGGGAGTAATCGAGGATAACAAAACTCAAGCTATTAATATTAAAACGTTAGAAACAGCTATTAAATTAAAAGATGCTGAAATTGCTGGTAATAAATTAGCGATAGTATCACTCGTAAAACAAAACAGTGACTATTTGAAAACGTTAAATGATGCAAAACTTGTTGAAGCCAGTAAAAACAAAGTGATTGATGATCATGACTTGAAAAAACTATTTAACGCAAGACCTAAAACAATGAAGCGATTGATTAACAAAGGTACAGCAACAGTATTAACTGATATAGAAAGGTTATTCAATGAAGATTAGCTTATTTGTAATATCAATATGTCTTTTGTATGGTTGTAGTTCTATTCAGGAAAAATCAATTAACGTATCTAGCAAACAGAAAATTAATTGTAGCAGTCTTGAAATACAGAAACTAATTTTACTTAAAGTTAAATTTAATATTGTATTTGATGAAAGTGGTGAACGCTATGCTGGTTTAGATGGTAAAAATTACGGCAACTTATCTAAAAACATGCAAGCCATTATCAAAGGTATTAAGCAATTAAAAGGCGGTATACAATTATATAAAACCTGCATAGCTGATTTTAACCAGAATTAGCAACAAGTAAATCATGTTCTGTATTTATACTGTCACCAGCCTTATCATTAAATTCATAACAATAAACAATACCATCATTTTCTAGTGTTCGCATTTGCTCAAGCGATTCACTTTTTTCTAATGATTTATTTTTCCATGCCTTATAATAAGTTAAAAATGAAACATTATACCCATAAATACCACAATGCTTTTTAGCAAATGTTATTGGATAACGTGTAAAAAATAATGCTTTATTATTTCTATTAATTATTACTTTAATGACGGATTCATCATGCATTTCTTTATCAGTTATATCTTCATACATTGATATCATAGCTCTATGCTTATTATAAACAGGTATATTATCTAATAAGTAATTTACTTTTTTAATAGCATCAGGGTTAACATTCCAGTTATCACCTTGTACATTAATAATAGAATCGGAATTACTTAATTTTAATTTTGTTGCTATGTAAGCACAACGTTCAGTACCATTTTCACAAATAATATTTTTTGTATTAACAATCTCAACACGCGAATCAAAATCCATACCAGCAATAATATCACTATCAGTCGCAACAATAATTCTATCTATTTCTGATTTAAGTGCATTTTCAACTGTATGTTGAATAACAGGCTTGCCTTTTATTTTGCGTAACATTTTATTCTTAACACGATGCGAATTAATTCTTGCGGGTATAATTATCATCCTATAACCTCCAACATTCTTTTTGCTTTTTCAGTTAAAATATAACCATCTTTTTTCTTTTTATGTAATGATTCACTATTATTTACTTTACTTTGTTTTATATACTGAGAGCTAATTAAAATATCTACCGTTCTTTGAGGTATTATTTCATGCATCCCATCTTTACTTATTACACAACCATTCACCCAAGGGTTGTTTTTTGTCATGGTCATAAGCCAGCCATGATTCATCTTATATAGCGTACTTGTGTATATTACGTTCAATCCCATAACTATATCCTCTATTTGGCTAAAGTAGGCATCATTACAGCGTGTTTTAATTGTTTTTTATGTGATAGCTTATGTATTAGCATTAATCTGCCTACGATCGTTACAGCGTCTTTCAGTTAACCTTCTATCGGGTAAGTTTTCAGCATTAAAATCTGGATTATTATCCCAACTAAAAGCAGTTGATTTATTTATACGTCTTTCGTTTTTTCTTCTTTGATCTGATCTGTAATAAAAATTAAAATCGATAGGTTGTTTCATCATATTACCATTAATGAATTCGCTCATTTTGTATATCCTTCACATTTATTTTATATTGTAAATCTTTACCGATATTAACGATACAAAATTGATTTAATATAATATCGACACTAGCATTATCATAATCTTTTTCAATACAAAAATTATAAGTTTCTACCTCTAACGATAATAGTATTAAACTCCATATTTTTAAAGTAATTAATATTATGAAATAAAATTTTAATTTATTATCCATATATATTTATTTACATGCTTTATTGCAAAATTCGTCTTTCAGCTTTAATAATTCACCGACAGGAATAGGGGTTGGCGGCTCACCAACCTGCATAAAACAGGGGTGTAATCCCTACAGTGATAAATCAGTTATAAACATGGTTATAATTAATCTCATTTCTTCTTCAGTCATACTCTCACCTATAATGGTTATTTACTGGCCTAAACTTAGAATAATCCATTGTATTTGTTAATTAAAAAACACTGGTCAATGTGACCTTTTAGTTCATATCTTCCAGCAAGTGATTTTTTACAAACTAAATAACCCAGTTTTGTTATCGGCTTTCTGACCCCCATGCCATACAAGCTAGGAATTACTTTTTTTAATCTTAAAATTCTTTGCCTGTATTCAGGGATTGAGTCTCTATCAAATGGCCCTTCCCATCCGCCAACAAACACCATACCTTTTGGGTCATAAATATTAACGATAATTCTTTTAATATCGTCTATTTTTGGCATGTCACTCATCTTGATCATCCTCAGCATTGTTAATTATTTGTCTTTTAGCTAACTCTAATACCCCCAATATTGAAACAATAGAAAGCCCCTCTCCATTTTCATAAATAGTATTTATTATTTGATTATATAAAAATAATTCCTTTGGCTTGCTTACACCGACTTCGATCATATCTCTCACCTATAATGGTTATTTAAAAAAGGGCTGGCGTTTGATTGTCCATATAGCAGTACGTTTGATTGCTCCATTAGGGACAGGCTTTTTCCACCATAAGTCTGATAGCTCACCACTATCTAATAA
>Ga0316205_10000391_pt1 | contig 86223 bp, 76 predicted proteins | sample 3monthpyrite_MG_FD_204941 | JGI IMG/M metagenome (GOLD analysis project Ga0316205, IMG submission 204941) | Microbial mat bacterial communities from mineral coupon in-situ incubated in ocean water Damariscotta River, Maine, United States -... | ecosystem: Environmental > Aquatic > Marine >...
TACACATGCGTTAATTTTCTATATTTACTCATCTTAAAAAGTTTTAGATGGGCAAAACTAAAAAATGGCAGAGCCTTTAAAACATGACCACCGTCAAAGACGGTGGTTTTTCAATGAGAAATAAACAGATTGCCACATCACATAAAAATGTGATTCGCAATGACATTATAATTTTTATATTTGAAAATGATGGTTGATGAAAAATTAGTAGAATACTTAGAAACTTACCTTACCGAAAATCGCATAGAACGTTTTAACGAAGTGTTAGCGAATAGAACGAAGCATTTTACTGTGGCTACGGAAGATGTTTATCAATTGCATAATACTAGTGCTGTGATGCGTAGTTGCGATGTGTTTGGCATACAAGAATTACATGTTATTGAAGAGCAGAATGTAAAACGCATTGATAGAGAAATTGCGATGGGAGCTCAGAAATGGGTGGATTTAGCGAGGCATCATTCAACAAAGGACGCCATAAAAACCATTACATCTCAAGGCTATCAAATAGTAGCAACGACGCCTCATCAAAAGGATTGTGATTTGGCAGATTTTGATATTTCTAAAAAGTCTTGCTTTTTCTTTGGTCGCGAAACCGATGGTTTATCAGACGAGGTTATAGATAATGCGGATTGTTTTTTAAAAATACCAATGGTTGGTTTTACCGAGAGTTTAAATATTTCGGTATCAGCAGCTATTATTCTTCAAAATGTGACTCAAAAATTAAGGGCTTCAAATTTAGATTGGCAATTGTCTCATGATGAAAAACTAGATAAACGTTTTGATTGGTGTAAGAAAACCATTAAAAGTTTTGATAAGATTTTGGAGCGTTATTTGGTTCAGTAATAATTTTGTAAATTCAAGGAATTAATTCCATTAAATTAAAAACTAAGTTATGCAGTTACTATTATATATCATTGTTATTATCACCCTCGTTTTCATCATTTTGGTGATTGCAGCTCCTAAGGCATATACTGTTAGCCGAAGTATTATTATTGATAAGCCTGTTGGAGATGTGTTTCAGTATTTAAAGTCTATAAAGAATCAAGATAATTGGTCTCCTTGGAGAAAGAAAGACCTAAACATGACACAAGAATTTATTGGAGAAGATGGAAAAATAGGTTTTATCTCTAAATGGAAAGGGAATAAGAATGTTGGAGAAGGTGAACAAGAAATACTTGCCATTATTGAAAACGAATCCATTGAAACTCAGTTGCGTTTTTTTAAACCTTGGAAATCAAAATCTATTGGCACTTTGTTAGTTGATAAAGTTGAAGATAATAAAACACTTGTAACTTGGGATTTTTCAGGAAAAAATCCAGTGCCATTTAATATTTTCATGCTTTTTTTTAATATGGATAAAACAGTTGGAAAAGATTTTGAAGAAGGGTTAGCAGATTTAAAGCGATTATTAGAATTTTAAAGTTAAAATATGAAACACAATATGGTAGTTTGGTTTGAAATTCCAGTGTCAGATATGGACAGAGCTATAGCGTTTTATGAAACGGTTTTTAAAGTGGAAATAAATATTGTTGATTTTGGAGGCTTATTAATGGGTTGGTTTCCAAGTAGAGGAGAAGCTCATGGAGCAACTGGAACACTTATTAAACAAGAATCGTATATTCCAAGTAAAGAAGGTGTCTTAGTGTATTTTGGTTGTGACGATGTGCAAAATGAACTGGATAGAGTGGAAGCAGCCGGAGGTAAAATTTATCAGCTAAAAACTGAAATTTCGCCAGAGCATGGTTTTATGGGAGTTTTTATAGATACAGAAGGGAATAGAGTAGCTTTACACTCACTAATTTAAAGTCGTTTTCTACTTCGGCTTAACACTTTATATTCTTCATAGCATTCACTAAGAGCGTCAAGAATTTGTAGGTCATTAGCAGTTCTGATAAAATCTTTAGAATAGTTACATTCAGTTATTAATAAATCTAAATCAACACGATCAACTTGAAGTAAAGCCGTAAGCATTTCTCGGTCAAAACGAGAAGAAAGAATGTTCCTTATTTCGTCATCCTTTTTCATTTGTCTTAACTTATGCATTTCATTTGGCCTTTTACCAAACATTTTATACAGGAAATCTGCAGGATTAAAAATAGCACCTAATACTCTGGTTATAGCTCCTGCTGCACGAGGTTTAGACTCGTAACCAGTATTTAAACCTGAAACACTATATCTGAAATTTTGCTGAATCGGAACCTGTTGAATATCAAGTTCTGCATAACCAGTTAGTTTCATTTGGTTAACAACAACTTGCTCAAGAGCAAGTGCAAGTTCTGTCATTTCAATAGTTGCCGATGTTCCAAAATTAACCCAATCATTTGTGACTCTAACTTTGATTGATTTATAACCTAAATATGAAAGGTGCAATGTGTCGTTAACATTCACTCTAATTTCAAATTCTCCATTCTCATTGGTAGCTGTACCAATAACCTTATTAAGGTTCACGATATTTACATTTTGAAGCGGATTAATTGTACCTGCTTCAATAATTTTGCCTTTAACAGTGCCATCATTTTGAGCAGCTAAGCTAAATGACATTAGTAGAATAATAAGTAGGAAAAATCTGTTCATTAAATATAATTATGCTATAAAAGTACTAAACAAAACGAACTATTTGGCCTTTCAGATACAACTTTGACTTAAAATTAACAACAAAGTTTATTAGCGTCTTGATCGTCTTGGTCTTGATGAGGCAAAATCACCTGATTTTTCTGCACCACCAGAACGTCTTGGTTTTGAGGCACTGCTAGTTGTTCGTCCTTCACTACGTCTTCCTTCTCCTGAACCTCCAGAGCCTCCAGGACGTCTGTCGCTACGGTTTCTACCTTCAAATCCACCAGAATCATTTCCAGAACGTCTGCCTTCTGTGCGTCTTCCGCCTCCAGAACTACCTCCAGAGCGTCTGTCACTACGCCTTCCTTCACTGCGTCCTTTTCCGCCGCCGCGATTTCTACTTCTTCCGCCACCTCTGTTTTCGCTTACTTCAACATTAACAAAGCGACCATTGTGTTTGAAATCAGTAAAAAATGCAAGAACTTTTTCTTCTAATGCTTTCTCAGTATTAAAGAATGAAAAACTTTCTTTACAATCTACTTTAAAAACATCATCTCTTCCTAGCTCTAAATTATCTTTTAAGAAATCTTTTAAAGACGTCCAATCATAACCATCTTTGCGACCAACATTAATAAAATAACGTGAATCGTTAGAGCTTTTATTATAATCTCTTCCTCCATCACCATCACGAGACTCAGAAACATTTAAATTCTTTGTTTTTTGATAATAGTTAAAGAATCGTGTAAACTCTACAGAGAAGAATTTCTTAATTAATTCGTCTTTAGTTGAATCTTCAAATAACTCATTAATACTAGTAAGATACTTGTCAATTTCATGATTTACTTCTGTATTGTGAATTTTATTTGCTAATGACATTAATTGCACTTCGCAAATTTCCATTCCGTCAGGAATTTCTTTTTTCTCAAATTGCTTTTTAATAATGCGCTCAATACTTTTTATTTTACGCACTTCACTTTTAGATACAATTACCATTGAAATCCCAGTCTTTCCAGCACGTCCAGTACGACCAGATCTATGTGTGTAAATTTCTGGTTCATCAGGCAATTGGTAATTTATAACGTGAGTAATATCATCAACATCAATACCACGAGCAGCAACATCAGTTGCAACAAGCATTTGTATTTGTTTATTTCTAAATGATTTCATCACTAAATCACGTTGATTCTGACTCAAATCTCCATGTAAAGATCCAGCACTATAACCATCTTCGATTAAATTTTCTGCTACTTTTTGAGTGTCACGTTTAGTGCGACAAAAAATCACAGAGAAAATATCTGGATTTGCATCAGACAAACGCTTTAAAGCTTGATAACGATCTCTTGTATTTACTAAGTAATATTCATGAGAAACTTGATTTGTACTTTCATTTTTATTTCCTACTGTAATTTCAATAGGATCTGCCATGAATTTTTTAGCAATATTAGATACCTCTTTAGGCATTGTTGCAGAAAATAACCATGTGTTTTTTTCGTCTGGAGTATGAGATAATATATCAGTGATATCTTCATAAAATCCCATGTTTAGCATTTCATCAGCTTCATCTAAAACTGCATATTCAATTTTAGAAATATCAACCAAACGTCTGCTAATCATGTCCTTCATACGACCAGGAGTTGCTACAATTATTTGAGCACCACGTTTTACTTCTCTTGCTTGGTCTGTAATACTTGCTCCACCATAAATTGCTGTAACATTTAAGCCTTTGCAATGCTTACCATATTGCTTCATCTCGTTAGTAATCTGTAAACAAAGTTCACGAGTAGGAGATAGGATTAGACCTTGCGTTGTTCTGCTATTAATATCGATTTTTTGCAACATTGGGAAACCAAAGGCGGCAGTTTTACCTGTTCCTGTTTGCGCCAATGCAACCAAATCTACATCTTGTTCTAAAAGAATTGGAATTGCTTTGTCTTGTACCTCACTGGGTTTTGTAAAACCCATATCTGTAATAGCTTGTAAAAGGTCTTCATTAAGACCTAAATCTTGGAATGTGTTCATTCGTGTAATAAGTATTCGATTATGTTTGTAGTGTTACAAAAGAAGCGAATCGACATACTTAACCTTAAACTTCTAGCAACACATCCTCACCCTGAGGAATTAGAAACTCGTTTTTGTACTGAGTTTCAGCGGGCAAAGATACGTTTTTATTTAACATTGAGATCATTTAGGAAAGAAACTAACTGATTCACAGCTTTTCCGCGATGTCCAATGGTGTTTTTGAGAGCTAAATCCATTTCTGCAAACGTTTGCTCATAACAATCTGGTTTGAAAATAGGATCGTAACCAAAGCCTTTGTTGCCTTTTTTGTTAGGTGTAATTTCTCCTTTGCAAATTCCTGTAAAGGTTTTTAATTCACCTTTAATATGTAAAGCAATAACAGTTTTAAATTGCGCTGCTCTGTTTTCTTTGAATTTTAAATTGTTCAAAATCTTATCCATGTTATCATTAGCATTACGTTGTTCGCCAGCATAACGTGCCGAAAAAACTCCTGGTTCGTTATTTAATGCTTCTACTTCTAAACCTGTATCATCAGAGAAACAGTCGTAGCCATAATGTTGTTTTATATATTCTGCTTTTTGTATGGCATTACCTTCAATTGTAGCTTGAGTTTCTGGAACATCGTCTAAACAACCAATGTCTTTAAGACTCAGCAATTTAATATGGGAAGGCATTAGCGCTTGTACTTCTTTAAGCTTATTACCATTATTAGTTGCGAAAACGAGTTGCATTTGTGGTTGCTTTGGATAATGCGAAAATAAGTAAATAAAAAAGAAAAACATTTAGTTTTCAATATTTGAATTTATTCTTAATTAGCTTTTAATCAATTTAATAACGGATTAATTAAAAAAAAGTTAGAAATTGTGACCTTAATGGTTTGTATGTGTCTTAATTACAAATATACCCTAACAACGAATTGAAAATAGATCAGAATTATAAAGATTTATCAGACGAAGATCTTGTAAAAGCTATCGTGGTAAAAAACGATACGTTACTTTTTGAGAAACTATATGATCGTTTTGATAAGCTTGTTTATAATAAATGTAGAGGGTTTTCAAGAAGTGACGCTGAAGCTCAAGATTTGACTCAAGATATATTTTTGAAGCTCTTTGTGAAGCTGAATACGTTTAAGGGGAAATCTAAATTTTCTACGTGGTTATATTCATTTACATACAACCATTGTGTAAACTATGTGAATAGAAGTACAGCGAAAAAGATTGAAAAGCAGTCTGTTGCTGCAGAAAATTTAAAAAGTGAATACTACAATCCTGAGGAAGATGACCAAAGTATTCGTAATTTGAAGGTTGAAAAATTGAAGGAAGCACTAGAAAAAATTTCTCCAGAAGAGAAAATGATTCTACTGCTTAAATATCAAGATTCGTTAAGTATTAAGGACTTAACAGGAGTTTTGGATATAGGAGAAAGTGCAGTTAAGATGAGGCTTAAAAGAGCTAAAGAAAAGCTAGTTAACGTATATAATGATGAACATCATGGAGAATAATCCATTTAAACATATCGACCAGCCTTTAAAGGATGTTCCTGCGGAGTTGAAGTCTAAGGTGATGAAAGATATTGCTGCGGCTAAGCTTTTGATGGATTTAGCTAGTTTATTTTCATTAAATGTTGGTAGCGTTGTTGAAAGAACCATAAAACAGCGAAAGAAATAAGAAATTTGTATGATAATTTATAATAATTATGGAAACCCTAACAAATTATAAAGATATGGCTATAGAGAACTTTTCGACTGTCGGAATTAATATTCTGAAAGCCTTGTTAGTACTTTTATTTGGATGGCTGTTTATAAAACTTTTATTGATGGTTTTAAAGAAATCTTTAAAATTTTTAAAAGTTGATAATCTTGGAAAAAAATTAAACGATATTGAGATTGTTGAAGGTAAAAAACTCAATATTAACCTCACAAAAGTAATTGTGAAGTTTGTAAAATGGGCTTTACTTCTAATACTTATTATTATTGTTTCTGAAATGATGGGATTGACTATTGTTTCTGAAGAAATAGGAAACTTAATTAGTTACTTACCGCAGTTATTAAGTGCAGCAGCAATTTTTATTATAGGATTGTTTATTGCCAACTTTGTAAAAAAATCACTTTACGCATTTTTTAAATCATTTGAACTTTCTGGAGGAAAAATAGTCAGTCAAATCGTATTTTTTATTCTTCTATCCATTATATCAATAACTGCATTAAACCAAGCTGGAGTTAACACAGATATTATTACCAATAATATGACCTTAATTTTTGGTGCGTTTTTAGGAGCTTTTGCTCTGGCATTAGGATTGGGTTCAAGAGATGTGATATCAGATTTATTAAAAACATATTATACCAGAAGAACCTATGAAATTGGTATGAGAATAAAATATAAAGACATTGAAGGTGAAATTATTGCAATAGGAGACCTATCAATGACGTTAAAAACATTAACTGGTACACTAATTGTACCTATTAAAGAAATTGTAGAGAATCAGGTTGAAGTCCAGGGTTAAACTTATGTTATGGGTATATAAGTTATTGTTAGGGAAGACCCTTTTGGCTTGAGAGACTACAATAGCCCTTTCCATTTTATGGGAAGGGTTTTTTTAGAATTGTTCTAAAAGAGCAAGTACTTCTTTTTTATAACTTCTACTTATGGGAAGAGATTTTTCTAAAATCACAATTTGTTCGTTAGTGAAAGAATCAATATGATTAATCGCAATAATGTAGGATCTATGAATTCTTGTAAACCTATCCTTTGGTAGCTTTGCTTCAATAGCGCTTATAGTTTCACGTGTTACTATGGTGGATTTATCGTTTAAATTAATTTTGATGTAATCACTATAACTTTCAATATATATGATATCATTAAAAGCAATTTTAAGCATTCGTCTGTCTGAACGCACAAACATAAAGGTGTTTGTTTCAGTTTTGCTATTAATTGTTTCTAAAGGTCTGTTATAGACTTCAAAATAAGTATTTACGGCTTTTAGCAAGCGTTCAAAAGAAATTGGTTTTAAAAGATAATCAACAGCCTGTAATTCAAAGCCTTCAACTGCATAATCACGATAAGCGGTAGTGAAAATAATTTTGATGTTTTTATTAATAGATTTCGCAAAAGATATACCAGAAATTTCAGGCATGTTTATATCTAAAAAAACAAGGTCAATATCATGATTGCTTATATGGTTAAATGCTTCAATGGCACTATTGCAACTAGCAATAATATTTATATTGTCAACTTTTGATAGGTGAGTAGCAATAATTTCTCTCGCGATTTCTTCGTCATCAATTATAAGGCACGATATGGTTTTATTAGATTTCAAGAATTAACAGTATTCAATATTAAACTTACTTTAAATAAGTTGTTTTGGTTTACAATATTTAATTCATAACTGTCTTGATACAATAAATTAAGTCTTTTTTGTAAATTTTCAAGACCAATACCATTGGAGTTTTTTTCAGAACTTGATGATGTGTTTTCAATATTGAATTGAATCTTTTCTTTTATGGAAATTATGCTAATTTTTATGCTTAACAAACCATTTTTTATAATTCCATGCTTAAAACTGTTTTCAATAAAAGGTAATAGGAGCATTGGGGCAATTTTTGTTGCTTCAGAGATGTTTTCAGTTTTAAAAGATATATCCAATGTTTCGTTAAAACGCATTTTCTCCAGTGCTATATAATCTTCAATGTGATTAATGTCGTCTCTTAAAAGTACAAAAGGTTTATCAACCTGATATAATAAATAATCTAACAAATTTGAAAGTTTTAGTATCATTTCAGGAGTTTCATCAGCTTTTTTTAAGGCAAAACCATACATTGTATTTAAGGTGTTGAATAAAAAATGAGGATGTATCTGCATTTTTAAATAGTTTAACTCTTGCTCTTTGAGTTTTAGCTGTGTTTCTAAAATTTTGGTTTCTAGTTTTTTTGTTTTTTCAGTATGCTTTAAATTTAACTTTAGCAATTTAAATGCGCTAACAATAAATACTACCAAATATACACCAGTTAGCACAAAGAGTATATTTTTAGTTGCAGGATTCGTTTCAGAATATTCAAAACCAGATAAATAGATTAGACTAAAAAAAACCGATACTACAACTAAATAACTTGAAATAATTAATGTGTAAACACTATATAGAATAAATCTAAGATATTGTTTAGTCATAAAATAATCTGGAATCAATTTGTATATAGAAACATAAGTTGTTGCTATAGTTATTGGCATTAAAAACAATGAAAAAGAAAGTATATCATTAAAGTTGGAGTTGCCTATTGCAAATAAATAGTTGTAGAAAAATAGAACACCACACCAAAAGAGAAGGTGTAGAGCACTATGACCTATTTTTTTTAAAAAGAACTTTGTTTTCAACATTGCAAAATAATCAAATGCAATAATAATATTTTTTTATTGTGATTTGTTTTTTTGTAGACGAATGACAAGTTTAGTGCTGTTTTTAACAAAATGTTTAATCCCTTATTAATTTGGTTATCTATCGCATTTTAATTTTTAACAAGAAGAGAATAGCTAAGTTTGAACCATGTTTAATTAAAACCATTAACTATGAATACGTTATCACTTACACCTAAAGCCGTATTAATCTTAAACCCTTTTGTAGACCGATTTAACGAAGGAGGTTCTTTCTTTATGATTTTAATTTTAATATGTTTATTACTTTCTATTTACTTTTTAGTGAGAGGCTTTTTAAGTTTTAAGAAGAATCCTCCATTATCTAAAAAAATGTTACGGTTAGCAGAAGATAGCAGCCTTCTAGGATTGGTTATTGGTTTTTTTGCTTCAGTAATTGGGTTAATTACGGCTTTTGATTCTATAGAAGCTTTTGGAAATCCAGATCCAGTGATTTTTGCAAGTGGACTCAAAGTATCTTTGTTATCAGCTACATTTGGTTTATTTACCTTTGTAATAGTGAGATTAGATATTCTAATCCTTAGATGGCTTCAGGCTGCTGATAAAGAATAATAAATAAATACATAAAGCAAAAAAACCTGCAATTAAATATTATAGGTTTTTTTGTTTAGTTACTAGTTACGTATTAGCTTTTTAACTGTAGTTTGTTTGTTGGCTGTTATTTTTAATAAATATATGCCTTTGTTTAAGGACGAGACATCCAACCAGGCTTTACTAGGTGTAATTGATTTTTTGACTACTAATTTTCCTAAAATATCAAATACCTGAACAGAAACAGATTCATTAATTACAAAATTCAATTTATTGGTAGCTACTGGATTAGGATAAAATTTAAATTGGTTTAAACTAGTGTCATCAACTGATAATGTTTGAGCATGACTACCCAAATCATCACAGTTATCTTGTGGAAACGTAGTCCATTCTGACGCAGTATATATTGTATTGCCTCCAGCAATATTGGGTTTTCTAACTAGTGTGACATCTTCAGCATAAATGGCTCCATCACCAAGAGTCCCTAAAATATCGATTAAGACATTGTTTTTAAATAATCCAATGGCATCATTACCATTAAAAGCTGTTATGGCATTGTTCTGATCATCCTCTTCAGAAACGCAAAGCGTATTACTTCCTTGTGCAACGACATAAACGTCACCATTTAAAATGCTCTCATTAAGGTTAAAGTTATAGGTTGCTGTCCAATTTGCATTTCCGTTAGAGCTTAGCTTTAAGGTATAATCATTTAAATTTACTGTGCTACCTGAAAAATTAGCAATCTCTAACACTTTATTATTGCCACTTCCTTCTATATATTCTGAAAAGAACAGTTCATCAGAACCTCCAGAACCATTATCAGGTGTTGGCTCACAATCTTGATTACTAAAACCAGATTGGTTTCCAGCGGCATCTTTGGCTTTTACTTTAAAACAATAATTGGTGTTAGGTATTAAACCTAAAGCTGTGTATGAAGTTGTTGTACTTGTATCACTTAACACATCGTTTATATAAACATCATAACCAACCACACCAACATTATCTGTTGAGGCTGCCCACGTTACATAAATACTAGTACTTGAGTTAATAGAAGCAATTAAATCAAGTGGATCTGTTGGGTCCTCAGTATCTGGAGTTGGATTCCAGATCATGTTTGCATATTCAGGATGATCTACAAAAGGGTTTGCATTACCTTGAAAGTTGTATGCTGCATTATTTCTATCACGTTCTCTTTGGTCTACAGGATCTACATTATAATGCCAGTCCAATAATACATCAATAGCCCAACCATAAAATACTTGATCTTCAGTACCATTAAACATATCAAAGCTTGTGTAACCATCAACCGTGTTTTGATAACGTGTAGCGAAATACAACAAAGCGCGAGCAATGTCACCTTTAAATTCATCAATAGGTTCAAACACATCGCCTGAATAACCAACCATTGCACTTGATCCACGTAAGGAACCATTAAGAGATTCCCAATCATCATTATTTGCTTCACCAAAAGGTAAGGAGCCTCTAAAATTATTAACTCTTCCGTCTGTAGGAATGACATGATGTATATCACTCTGCATTGGAAACGCACTATTAAAAGATGATTGCGGTATTAAATGTTCTCTATTATAACAATCTCCTTCTGCGTTTTGATTACCACATTGCATTGAGCCATGATTATAGTTGTAATCATCAATTCCAGTTGGGTTTTCAGAATACATATCTAAAACAGTTCCATCATTTTCATAAGTGCTTCCAGATGAAACAGCAACATCAGAATGTGTATCTACATAACCTTGAGAACCACTAATTCCGTTTCCATCATACAATTGATTGTAAGTTCTTGCTGTATGACCATTGGCTGTAATGTTGCGCAATTCTGTTTTTAAGGTGAATCCAGTCAAACCATTGGCAGAGTCGTAGTAATTTGTAGGAATTTGTGCAAAAGTAACTGTCGTTAAAACAATAAAAAGTAAGGTGTAAATTTGTTTCATGTAATCATAATTATTTTCGTTCTAAGAGTGCCATATAAAATCCATCATAACCAGATTCATGCGCCAATATTTTTTTGTCCTTTACAAAGGTAAATTCTTTTCCCAATTCTGTATTTAAAAATTTGTTAACTTGTTCTTGATTCTCGGATGGTAACACCGAACAAGTTGCATACACAAGCTTTCCACCAGATTTCACAATTTTTGAGTATTGATTTAACACATCTTCCTGTACACCACGAATACGATCCAGAAATTCGGGCTCTAACTTCCATTTGGCATCGGGATTTCGTCTTAAAACGCCTAAACCAGAACATGGTGCATCAATAAGCACGCGATCTGCTTTGTTATATAATTTTTTAATGGGTTTTGTAGAGTCAATCACTTTCATATCTACATTATGGACACCATTTCGTCTGGCACGAATTTTCAGTTTTTTAAGCTTGCTTTCGTATATATCCATGGCGATGAGTTGACCTTTGTTTTCCATTAATGAAGCCAAATGCAATGTTTTACCTCCAGCTCCTGCGCAAGTATCAACAACTTTCATGCCTGGTTTTACGTCTAAAAAATCTGCAACTAATTGTGACGAAGCATCCTGTACTTCAAACCAACCATTTTTAAAGGCTTCGGTAACGAACACATTGGCTCTTTCCTTTAATTTTAAGGCTGAAGGATAATTTGGTAAAAACTCAGTTTCAATATCTTCAGATTGAAGTTTTAATTGTAAATCTTGTTTGTTTGTCTTAAGCGTATTTACTCTTAGTATAACTTCAGCTTGCTCATTTTGTTTAGCAATTTCTTTAGTCCACTTTGCTTCACCTAATTCTTTTAACCCAACTTCATCCATCCAGTCTGGAATAGATTCTCGAAATTTTCTATCTTTTGATAATTCATCAAAACGACCTTTAATTTTTCGGGTTGGTGTGTTTTCAAAATATTTCCAATCAGGTAATTTAATCCCTTTTAAGGTAGCCCAAACAGCAAACATTCGCCAAAGGTTGTCTCTATCAAAAGGTTCTTTAACGTCAGCAATTTCAGCATATAAACGCTTCCAACGGACTATGTCATAGGTGGTTTCAGCTACAAAAGCACGATCACGACTTCCCCAACGTTTATCACGTTTTAAAAGCTTCTGAATCACTTTATCAGCATATTCGCCTTCATTAAATATTTGCATCAAACCATCAATGGTTGCAAAGCATAAGTTTCTGTGTAATCGCATAAAAAATAAATAAACATGCAAAGGTACATTTTAAAATGGTTTTTTATTCAATAGTTTAGTTGATAATTCATTAGCCTTTTCTAATTTTATAGAAATTTAGAACTTATGAGAACATTATTTTTAGTTGCACTGATTTTATTATTTCATTCTTGCGAAAAAAAGAAAACAGAATTTGTACCAAGAGATTTTAAGACGGTTGAAATAGAATCTATTTTGGAGGATTCATTATTGAGTATTCGCGCTATAGATATTTTAAATGATAATAATTTAGCTTTTGCTGCAAATAATAATTCTTTCGGATTGTATAATCCATTAAATAAAAGTTGGAATATATCTAAACAAGTTCATGATTCGCTTGAATTTAGTTTTCGTGCTGTTTCACATACTATTAATGATTTTTTTATGCTAACTATTGCTAGTCCAACGTTATTATTCAAAACATCAGAATCAGGAATGAAATTAGTTTATAAAGAAGATCATGAAAAAGCTTTTTACGACTCAATGAACTTTTGGAATGACCAAGAAGGCATTGCCATGGGTGATCCAACAGATGATTGTATAAGCATCATTATCACTCGTGATGGAGGAAATACTTGGACAAAACTCTCTTGTGATGATTTACCTAAGGCAAACGAAGGTGAAGCTGCTTTTGCAGCAAGTGATACCAATATTGCAATTGTTGGAAATCACACGTGGATTGCAACGGGAGGTAATTCAAGTAGAGTACTATACTCTCCAGATAAAGGTGAATCATGGAAAGTTTTTGAGACACCAATTATACAAGGAATTGGAACTACTGGAATGTATTCTATTGATTTTTACGATGAACTTAATGGTTTCGCTATTGGAGGCGATTACACGAAACCTAAAGACAATTCAGCTAACAAAATCAGAACGTCTGATGGTGGGAAAACTTGGGAAATTGTTGGAGCCAACCAAGAACCAGGCTATAGAAGTTGTGTACAGTATTTGCCAAATAGAAAAGGAAAGGAGCTGGTTGTAGTTGGGTTTAATGGTATTGACTATTCAAATGATGCTGGAAGTACTTGGACGCACTTAAGTGATGAAGGCTTTTATACCATTCGTTTTGTAGATGAAAACACAGCTTATGCAGCTGGAAAGGGAAAAATCAGTAAACTTACATTTAGAGAATAAAAAAAAGAGGCGTAAAGCCTCTTTAATTAATTTCTATTCTTTCTCATTTCTTGCATTTTTTCTCTTCGCTTTTTGTATTCCTCAATCATTTTTTGTTTGAATTCATCTTCAGCTCTAATAAGTTTCCAAACTTTCTTTGAAGATAATACAGATTTTAAATTACTGACTAGCTGTTTTTTTAATTGAAGTTGTTCTTCTTCAGCTGATAAAAATGAAGCCACAAATTTTTCAGAAACGTCGTCTCCTAAATCACTTAGTTTTTCACCTCTTTTTACATTTTGTCTATACTCTAATCGTTGATTTTCCCTAATTTTTTCAGAGTCGTCATTGTACTTGTTATAAATTGGCCAGAAGCTTTGCGCTTCTTTAGAAGTTAAATCCAGCTTCTCAGTTATAAAAGCTACTTTAAGGGCTTTAATTTTTTCTAATCTATCATTGGTTTGAGCTATTATGTTTAAATAGCTTAAAACAAATAATATGGTAAATATTTTTTTCATTTTTTAGTCAATTAAAAGGTCTTCTATACTTGAATTTTCTAAAATATAATCTTCAACAGTTTCATCTAAAAATTCATACTCATTAAAGGCAACATCGTTAAAGTCTGTTTCATTCCACAAAGTTGCTAAATCTGCAGAGTTAATATTATGAGTAGAAATATAAGATTCAACTAATTCCGTGTCAATTGTATCAAATGATATTTCGTTGTTAGGTGCAAAAATGCTAATCATTAACGCAACTGCTGCTGCAATTCCAGACATGTAAAGTATATTTTTTCTTGAAAATAATGAAATTACTTTTACTTCTTTTTCATCATCTTTTAGAGCATTAAGTATATTGTTTTCAATTGTTGAAAAATAATCTTTAGGAACTTCGAATCCTGGGCTATCAATAGAATCAAGTTTAGATTGTGCATTCAATTTATTAAATACAGCATCTTCTAGATTATTAAAATAACCATCAGGAGCTTTAAAGCCAGAATGTTTTATATGTTTTAATTTATCGTTCATTTTCTTATTAGACACAATTTATTGCAAAAGGTTTAATCTTGAGTTAAATAGGTTTCAATTTTTTTTGCTGCCAAATGGTAAGATGCTTTTAAAGCACCTTCACTTGTTTCTAAAATATGTGACATCTCCTTATATTTTATATCATCAAAGTATCTCATATTAAACACTAATTGTTGTTTTTGAGGTAATGTAGCAATTGCTTTTTGAAGTTTCAATTGAATTTCGTCACCTTCAAAATACACATCTGATGTCAAGCTATTTACAGCTTTTGTTTGCATTTCTTCGCTGGATCTATTATTATGTTTTGCATTCCTTTTTAAATGTGTAATAGCTTCATTAGTTGCAATGCGATACATCCATGAGTACAACTTACTATCACCTTTAAATTTATCTATGTTTTTATAAACCTTTATAAAAGTATTTTGAAGTACATCATCAGTATCATCATGCGAAATCACAATTTTACGTATATGCCAATATAAACGCTCTTTGTAAAGCGTCATCAATTCTCTAAAGGCATGTTCTCTAGATGAAGCTGTTTGGAGCTCTATGATTAATTGTTCTTCTTCTTTTACCAAAAACGGAAAGTTTATCCTTAGACGTCTAAAGTTATGAAAAGTTTAATCGAATAGTTTGATTATTATTTTTTAATAAAAAATAAAATACTAAGCACTGATAATCAATCATTTATATTTCAATATATCGATAAAACGCAAAAAAAACACGATAAAATACATTTTTTCTTAGGTTAGCTCAATTATTTGATTTAGTTTTACATCAACTTAACCGACTATGGGTTACCATGTCCCCAAATGTGGTAACAAAAAAGAAAAGGATGCGCCCAAATAGCATCCTTTTCTTAATTTATAAACCTTTGTGAATTCTAGTTTAGCTTTTGCATGTTCACCAAGTTGTTGTAAACACCATTTTTATCAAGGAGTTCTTGATGTTTACCTTGCTCAACAATTTCACCTTTTTGCATCACAATAATAGCATCTGCATTTTGAATGGTTGACAATCTATGAGCAATCACAATGGAGGTTCTGTTTTTCATCATGTTTTCCAAGGCATCTTGAACTAAGCGTTCACTTTCTGTATCAAGTGCCGAAGTTGCTTCATCCAAAATCATGATTGGAGGATTTTTAAGAACTGCACGTGCAATACTAATACGTTGCTTTTGCCCTCCAGATAATTTTCCTCCAGAGTCGCCAATGTTTGTGTCTATGCCTTGTGGAAGGTCTTTTACAAATTCCCAAGCATTGGCTATTTTTAAGGCATCAATAATTTCTTCTTCTGATGCATCTTCTTTGCCAATCTTTAAATTATTTGCAACAGTATCATTAAACAAAATTGAATCTTGGTTGACTAATCCCATTAAGCCTCTAAGAGATTTTTTTGTGAAGTTTTTAATATTCTCACCATCTATTTTAATTTCACCTTTATTAACGTCGTAAAAACGAGTAATTAGATTTGCTATGGTTGATTTTCCACTTCCGGATTGACCAACTAAAGCAACTGTTTTTCCTTTAGGAACCTCAATACTAAAGTTTTTCAATACTAAATCATCTTCATATTTAAATGAAATATTTTCGATTGTAATTTGCTCATCAAAACTTTCTTTTTCGATGGCATTCTCTATTTCCACAATAGAATTTTCCGTTTCTAAAAACTCAAGAATTCTACTAGCTGCTCCATCACCTCGTTTCACACTATAACTAGCTTTTGCAATAGCTTTTGCAGGTGTTAAAATATTATAGGCAAGTGTAATGTAGCCGACAAAGAAACTCGCATCCATGGTTTTATCTACAAAAACCAAATAGCCTCCATAAACTAACAATACACCAATGACAATAATACCAAGCAATTCGCTTATGGGAGATGCCAAATTTTGACGATTGAGTAAGCTGTTTGAGTATTTGTAAAAACGATTGTTGCTGGCTTCGAATTTGTTAGCAAACATTTTTTCAACATTAAATGCCTTAACAATTCGTAAGCCACTCATGGTTTCTTCCAAAATTGATAAGAATACACCTTGTTCGTTTTGAACTTTAAGAGAGCCCTTTTTTAAGGATTTACCAATTCTTGAAATGATAAAACCAGATAAAGGAATAAATACTAACACAAATAGTGTCAGTTTTAAACTAAGAATGAGCATTGTAACAAGTGAAAATAGAATAGTCAAAGGTTCTCTAACTATCATTTCTAAAATGGCTAGAAACGAGTTTCTAACCTCGTTAACATCACTACTTACTCTTGATATGGTATCTCCTTTTGACTTTTCTGAATAAAAGGATAGAGGTAAGGTTACGATTTTATGGTAAAGTGCATTACGTATATCTTTTAGAACACCATTTCTAAGAAATGTGATAAAATACATGGCCAGATAATTGGATATATTTTTAAGTAAAAACATGCTTATTATAAGAGCAACCATGAACATGAGGACTTTAAAATCGCCATGTTTTTCAATACTATCTCCTATAAAATAATTAAGATATTCTTCACCATACTCTTGCAAATTGGTAATGCCTTGATAAGTGGGTTTTGCAGTTACCACTCTTTGGTTGCTAAAAATAACTTTAAACACTGGAATTAAAGCAACAAAAGATAATGTGCTAAAAAGTGCATATAAAATATTGAAGAATATGTTGAGGTATGCATACCTTTTATAAGGTAAAGCAAACGGAATAAGTTTCTTTATATAATTCATTTAGTTCAATCTCATGTCTCTTATTATAGCATCTATTTTATTAGATAACATATCGTTTTTTTGTAGAAATTCTGAAGCGTTATCAAGTTTTGTGTTTACGCTAATATAGAACTTAATTTTTGGTTCAGTTCCACTTGGCCTGAGCGCGATCTTACTACCATCCTCAGTATAATAAATAAGCACATTAGATTTTGGTATGTCAACCTTACTCTCTTTTCCAGTTGCAAGATCTTTTGAAATAGAAAGCTGATAATCTTCAATTCTAATCACCTTGCTGCCATTAACTTGTTTTAGAGGATTTTTTCTAGCATCAATCATCATTTGGTTGATTTCTTCTGCGCCTTTAATCCCTTTTTTTGTTATTGAAATAAGATGTTCTTTATAAAAACCATAGTTTACAAACAGTTGAATAAGCTCTTGGAAAACAGAATTCCCATTGGCTTTTGCATGAGCTGCAATTTCACACGCTAAAAGTGTTGAGGTTACAGCATCTTTATCTCGAACAAAAGCACCAACCATAAAACCAAAACTTTCTTCGCCACCACCAACAAAATATTGCTCTGGTGAATCTTTTATCATTTTAGCAATCCATTTAAAACCAGTTAATCCAATTTTGCATTCAATATTAAATGCATCTGCAAGTTCTTGCATCATAGGAGTGGAGACAATTGTGCTTCCAATAAAATCTGTTGGAGTAAGACAACCCTTGTTTTTATAATGATTAAGCAAAAAATGTGTCATCAAAATCATAGCTTGATTACCATTAAGAATAACCATCTCATCATTTAAATCTTTAACTGCAATTCCTAAGCGATCACTATCTGGATCAGTACCTATAACAATATCAGCATTTATTTTTTTGGCTAGTTCCAAAGCCATTTTTAAAGCTTCAGGTTCTTCTGGATTTGGTGAAACAACGGTAGGAAAATCTCCATTTGGTTCTTGTTGTTCAGTCACGATATTTACATCATTATAACCTGCCCTTTTTAAGGTTTCTGGGATGATTGTGATTGAAGTACCATGAAGTGATGTAAAGACAATTTTTAAATTATCTTTTGATTCTTGTGATGAATTGAAACTACCATTTTTTATGCTTGCATCAATAAAAACGTCATCTACTTCTTTTCCTATAACAGTTATTAATTCATCATTAGCTTCAAATTTTATTTCAGAATAATCCAATTCATTTATTTCATTAATAATTTCAGCATCTTGTGGTGGTACAAGTTGACCACCATCTTGCCAATACACTTTATATCCATTATATTCTGGAGGATTGTGCGAAGCAGTTAATACAATGCCACAGTGACAATCTAAATGTTTTACTGTAAATGAGAGTTCTGGTGTTGGACGTAAATCTTCAAACAAAAAAACTTGAATATTATTGGCAGAAAATACGTTTGCTACGACCTGAGCAAACTCTTTGCTATTGTGCCTACAATCAAAAGCAATCGCAACTTTTAAATTTTCATTTGGAAAGTATTTAATTAAGTAATTACTAATGCCTTGTGTGTTTTTTCCTAAAGTGTATTTATTTATTCTATTAGAACCAACTCCCATTACACCTCTCATTCCGCCAGTTCCAAATTCAAGATTTTTATAAAAACTATCTTCTAATTCTTTCGGATTTGATACAATTAGCTCTTTTACATTTTGTTGTGTATCTTTATCAAAAAAAGTTGTTAGCCATTTATTTGCATTGGCCAATATTTCGGGTTTAATATATATCATTTAAGGTTCTTTTGTGCAAATGTAATTATTTGCTGAATTTATTGACTTATATGATGTGTATTTTAGATTTTATTTAATATAGTTTAACTTGGTTAAGTTAACTTCCATCGAACTTTACTGTTACATCTTTTTTTTTGAATTATTTTGTTGTTGATTTAGTATGATGAAGAAAAAGAACAACTACATATTACTATTTGCGTTATTATTAACCCTGTCATTATTTGCTCAGCGTGAGACTGCAAATTGGTATTTTGGTTCTAAAGCAGGCTTGAATTTTAATACAGGAATCCCTGAAGTACTATCTAATGGAAAGGTTACAACAACTGAAGGTTGCTCTACAGTTTCTGATAATACTGGCTCTTTATTGTTTTACACAGATGGTGTTGAGGTTTGGAATAGTGATCATAATCTTATGTCAAATGGAAGCGGACTCTTAGGGAATGATTCTAGTTCGCAATCGGCAATAGTAGTTCCATATGTTTCTAACCCTAACTTATATTATGTTTTTACCGCAGACGTATTTCAAGCTTATAATTCTGGAGGTAATGGGAATGGATTTAATTACTCCGTTATAGATATGTCAATAAATGGAGGGTTAGGAAGTGTAATTAGTAAAAATGTAAACCTTTTACAGCAAAGTTCAGAGAAAGTTTCGGCCGTTAGTACTTTAGATGGTTCAGGTTTTTGGGTTATAACACATGCGAGGAATAAATTTTATGCATATAAGGTTAATGGTAGTGGTGTAAATACTCCTGTAGTTAGTACCATTGGAATTGATATTGATGATGTTAATAATATTAGAGGAAGCCTTAAGTTTTCGCCTAATGGTAAAAAATTAGCAATTACACATTCAATTTTTGAACCTTCGTATAATGGATATTTAAATTTATATGATTTTAATCTGGATACAGGGATCGTAAGTAATGAGAATCAAATTGCAAATAATCGCGTTTTCTACGGAATTGAATTTTCTCCTGATTCTTCAAAATTATATGCAAGTGGAATGTTAGTTGATAGCTCTGGTTCATTACCTTTAACTACAGATATTGTATTGTATCAATATGATATTACATTTAATGATATTGGTAGAACAGAATATTTGATAAATACTTACGAAAGTCAACCAGAAAATCATTTAGGAGGAACACTACAATTAGGTTTTGATAAAAAAGTATATCATTCAGTATTGGCATATAAGCTATCAGTTATAAATGAGCCTAATCTGACTAGAAGGAGCATTGATTATAGAGAGTTTAGTGTTTCTTTAGGAGATGAATTAACACACTATGGATTACCATCCTATGAGCAATCAGCTTTTGAAAGTATTATTAGTGTTGAAAATTTGTGCTTTAATAATGCTACTAAATTCAACATTACCACAGATGAACCAATTCAATCAATAATTTGGGATTTTGGTGATCCAGGAAGCGGCATAAACAATAATTCAACAGACTTAAGCCCAACGCATTTTTTTACAACTACCGGAAGATTTGTAATTACAATGAATGTTGATTTCGTTAATAGAGCTTCAAAAACATATATTGAATTTATTGAAATCGCTGAGCCACCAGATTTAGTAAATCAGGTTCAATTGACTCAATGTGACATAAATGATGACGATGGCATCACAATATTCAATCTTACAGAAGCTGAACCATTATTTGACTTGCCAAGCAATAATTTGGTAGTTACCTATTTTGAAGCTTTTATTGATGCTTTGTCTAATGAAAATCCGATAGATGATATTGCTTACCAAAATAATTTTGATGGTCAAATTATTTATGCTAAAGTATTTGTTAATGCAGATTGTTACTCAATTATTGAAGTAAAGCTGAATGTTGAGCCAATGGCTAATTTAGGAGAATACTCAAGTGTTTTCGTATGCCAAGATAATGCTAATGGAGATTTAGTTTTTAATACAGATGAAGTATTAAATTTATTAAAAAATGATTTTAATAGCAGCAACGTCAGTATTTATTATACAGAGTCGGATGCTTTGCTAGAATTAAATGAACTTTCTGGTATTATTGATATTCCAGATACTGATGAGATACAAGTTTATTTTAGGATTGAAACGTTAAACGATTGCAATTTTATAGGAAGTATTATGATTAATGGCGCAACATTGCCAATACTTGAAGATCAAACAACAATTTTTTGTGCTAATAACACAAATGTTTTAGATGCAGGAGATGGATTTTGGTCTTACTTATGGTCAACAGGAGAGACAGCCCAAAAAATTGAAATTAGTAGTTCTGGTAATTACTGGGTTGAAGTTTCTACAGGAATCAATTGTTCAGATATCATGAATTTTGAAGCAAAACTCTCTGAAGCGTTTGACATTAAGGATGTTGAGATAAATGATTTCAGACCTAAAAATTCAGTTAAAATATTATTGAATAATTATACAGGAGATATAGAATATTCAATCGATAATGGATTAACTTTTTATCAATCTAATTATTTTGATAATGTAACACCAGGAATATATAATGTTCTTGTAAAAAAAGATAACTGCCATTTTGTTGAGAAAACAATTTTGGTTGGAGGTTATCCAAATTTCTTTACACCAAATGGAGATGGGATTAATGACAAATGGAAAATTAAGAGGCCTGAGTATTTTCAAGAAGCTACAATAAGTATTTTTAATAGGTATGGCAAGCTGCTCAAAGTTATGACTGCAAATGATGGATGGGATGGCAAGCATGAAGGAACAGTGCTTACACCTTCAGATTATTGGTTTTCAATTGCATTAAATGAAAAAGTGGTATTTGGTCATTTTACGCTAAAACTTTAAAGATTTATATTTTCCTTAATTTTATAACGTTTTTTATCTTTTCGTGATCTCAGAATCATTTCTCCTAAAAATCCAGCTACAAAAAATTGACTACCAATAATCATAGTTGTTAGTGAAATATAAAACTGTGGTCGCTGGGTAATAAGTCTTCCAGAAGTATTTAAAAACAATTTATCTATTCCTAAGTATAAAGCAAAAGCAAAGCCAATAAAAAGCATTAATGCACCAAGTGCACCAAAAAAGTGCATTGGTCGTTTGCCAAATCTGGATACAAACCAGATAGTGATCAAATCTAAAAACCCGTTTATAAATCGTTCCATACCAAATTTTGTTTTTCCGTGTTTGCGTGCTTGATGTTGCACTACTTTTTCGCCAATCTTATTAAATCCTTCGTTTTTAGCTAAAACAGGAATATACCTATGCATTTCACCACTGACATCAATAGTCTTTACAACTTCATTTTTATAAGCCTTCAGGCCACAGTTAAAATCATGCAGTTTTAAACCAGATGTTTTTCTTGCTGCCCAATTGAATAATTTTGAAGGTAAATTTTTAGAAATAACAGAATCGTAACGCTTTTTTTTCCAACCAGAAATAAGGTCGAAATCATTATTAATTATCAGATTATATAATTCTGGTATTTCTTCAGGGTTATCTTGTAAATCTGCGTCCATGGTGATTACCACACTACCTTTAGCTAATTTGAAACCAGCATGTAAAGCTTGAGATTTACCGTAGTTTTTAAAAAAACGAATACCTTTTACTGAACTGTCTTTTTTTGATAATACTGTTATGGTATTCCAAGAATTATCTGTGCTACCATCATCAATAAAAATGATTTCATAAGAAAAATAATTGGATTGCATAACTTTTGCAATCCAATCATGTAATTCTGTTAATGAGTCACTTTCGTTTAGTAGTGGTATAACTACTGATATGTTCATTAGTTAGTCGTTTTTGTAGACTGTAAAAGTAACTAAATTATTTTAAGCATCAGGATTGGATTTCTTCATTACAGCAGCAACAATGAGACCGATTACTGCTTGAATAATAAACCCAAAAACTAAATTTTTCAAAGTAGTTAATATGCCATAAGGATTTGTCTTTTCTACTTCCTCTACAGCTTTAGCAATTGCTTCTGGTGGCATATTCCATCCTTCCATCATAGCAATTGTTGAATCAATAGTGATTTTTTTGATTTGCTCTGCAGCATCTGGATCAATAAAATTGTATAAAACAACACTGAATAGTGAGCTGATAGTTACACCAACTATAGTTGTTATAAAATAAGCCGTAAACGCATCTTTAAAGCTTAAAAACCCATCAAAAGTCGATTTAGCTTTCGCAGTCGCAAATATACCCATGCCGATTATGAACAATATCATTCCTATTCCTAGCCACATGTTGGCCATTAAGTTCAGGTCAATAGCATAAATAGCGACAGTGATTAATGCTAAAACACCTCCTAAATATAAGCCGTAGTTTAGCGCAATTGATTTTACTGTTTTTTCCATGTTTTGTTTTTTAGTTGTTTTAATTGGTTAGTAAACAAATATACTAAAACGTTACATCATTTTTTGAATAGTTAATATTGTGTTGAAAAATATATACAAAAACGTTGTACATTTATAAAAAATACTTAAATTTGCAGCTCGAAAAAAGTAACGATTTTTAAAGTTTAAGTGATGAAAAAAGATATACATCCAGAAAATTATAGAGTAGTAGCATTTAAAGATATGTCTAATGAAGATGTGTTTTTAACAAAATCTACTGCAGATACAAGTGAAACTATTGAAGTTGATGGTACTGAATACCCATTAATAAAAATGGAGATTTCAAGAACTTCTCATCCTTACTATACAGGAAAATCTAAATTAGTTGATACAGCTGGTCGTATTGATAAGTTCAAAAACAAATACGCTAAGTTTAAGAAATAAGCTCAGCTTAAAATATATTTTGCAAAAGCCTTTCTACTGTTGAAAGGCTTTTTTATTTTTACAAAAATGCCAATCTCATGAACTATATTCTTTTTGATGGTCCTTCACGTAATAATTTACTACCGTTTACATATACAAGGCCAGTTGCTGATATTCGCATTGGAATATTAACCATTAGAGAAAAATGGGAGTACTTTCTTGGTACTACAACGACAACAGTAACTGAAGATTATTTGTCAGAAAAATTTCCAATGGTTGAAATGGAGCAAAATGTAATGATTAATGCCTCATTTTGTCCAAACACAATATTGGTTAATTTGATTAAGAAACTAAAAGAAAATCAAGCCATTTTTTATGGCGAAGATCTGATAGCATTTTATGCTCTTGAATCGCAAGAAGACATTGGTTTTAATGATTTTGAAGCAATAGAGCTTGATGTTCATGTGCTAAAGGTGGAACATACTTGGGATATTTTTTCAAAGAATGGGGAAGCTATCGAAAATGATTTTCAACTGTTGACAGACAATCAAAAATCGCTACCAATTCCTAAGAGTGTTAATGTTATCAATCCTGAACATATTTTTATAGAAGAAGGCGCAACCCTTGAATTTGTGACGCTTAATGCAAGTTCTGGACCAATCTATATTGGAAAGGATGCTGAAGTAATGGAAGGCAGCATTATTCGTGGACCTTTTGCACTATGTGAACATGCAACCGTTAAACTGGGAGCAAAAATTTATGGACCAACTACTGTAGGGCCTCACAGTAAAGTAGGAGGAGAGGTGAATAATTCGGTGTTATTTGGCTATTCTAATAAAGGACATGATGGATTTTTAGGAAACTCTGTACTTGGCGAATGGTGCAACTTGGGAGCAGACACTAATAACTCAAACCTTAAAAATAATTATGCTGAAGTAAGACTTTGGGATTATAATACTGAGGGATTTTCAAGAACAGGACTTCAGTTTTGTGGATTAATGATGGGAGATCATAGTAAATGTGGTATTAATACTATGTTTAATACAGGAACAGTAGTTGGTGTAAGTGCTAATATTTTTGGCAGTGGTTTTCCTCGTAATTTTATTCCTAGTTTTTCTTGGGGAGGGAATGGTGGTTTTACCACTTATTTAACTAAGAAAGCATTTGAAGTATCTAAAATAGTAATGGCTCGTCGTGATATTGAATTTACTGAGCAAGATGCTGCAATCTTAGAACACGTTTTTGAAGAAGCTAAGAAGTTTAGAAGAGACTAGTTCTTGTATACTCGTTTCAAATCCAATAAATTAATTGGGTTAATCTTTAAGCCTTTTATGTTCTTTCGTGTAAATCTTACTACTTCGTCATAGTATAATGGCACCATAATTGAATTTTGCATTGCTATAGAATCCATAGTTGTATACATGTGTTTTCTGTCTTCAATATCAGTAACAGTAAAGGCTTTATTGTATAAGCTATCAAGTCTTTCATTTTTAAAGTGAAAATAATTGGAACCATTTGGCGCAAAATTTTTGCTGTAAAAGATTGACAAATAGTTTTCAGCATCTAAATAATCAGCTATCCATGAGCTTCTAAACATATCAACTTTGCCATTTGAACGTGCAGTTCTTAAAGTTGCTTCAGGCATGACATCGACATTAATTTTTAGCCCAGTTTTCTCCAATTCACGTTGAATAAATTCGCAAAAACTTAAATAATCACTAGTAGTAGTTAGTGTAATTTCTGGGTTTGAAATCTCGCTTTTTTCTTTAAATTGTTCAACCAATTCTTTTGCTTTTTTTGGTTGGTAAGTAAACCCTATGGATTCATCATGTCCAGGAAGTCCTTTTGGTATAAACCCACCATTTGCAGGATTACCAATTCCATTTCTTAAGTAAATCATCATTTTCTTTCTATCAAAACCATAATTAATTGCTTTTCTTATTAATTCCGATTGAATTTCTGGTGTATCAGAATCCAAATAGAAGCCTAAATACTCAGTGTTTAAATATGGACCGCGAGTCATATCTACACTCTTTGCGTAATTACTCCGAAGTTTTCCGTCTGCGGTTAATAGTTCATCCTTGTATGATGCATCCAAACTGTTTAGAAAATCAATATTGCCTTGAGCAAACTGTAAAAATTCACTTTGCTTATCAGGTAAAAAAGTAATAGCTATAGACTCTAGGTATGGTAATGATTTTCCGGTACTGTCTTTTTCAAAGTAATGAGGATTTTTCCTGAACACTAGTTTGATGTTTTCTTCCCATCTTTTAAATTTAAAAGGACCTGTTCCAATAGGTTTAGATCTAAACTCATTGCCATAATATTCGACAATTTCTTTAGGTACAACAGAACAATATTTCATAGTTAAAAGACCAATAAAAGCAGGGAAAGGTTGTTTTAAAGTGATTTCAAAAATGGAGTCATTAATAGCTTCAAAGTCATGCACTTTATTTAAAACCCATCTTCCAGGAGCAGCAATTTTATCATCTCTTAATCGATTGAAGCTATACTCAAAATCATTTGCAATTACTGATCTAGTTGAGTCTTTTCCAAATAGCTCATGTTCATGAAAATATACATCATTCCTAAGTTTAAATGAATAAGTCAATCCATCTTCAGAAACATTCCAATTTTTAGCAATACTTGGCAGAATATTTAAATCACTATCTAATTGAACGAGTCCATTAAATAATTGATTACCAACCCAAGTGTCCTGTAGCGTTCTTGAAAATGCTGGGTCTAATGTGTTTATATTGGCATGCTCATTATAACGAAAAACTAAATTACTCTTGGAATCGTCAACAGCGCAACTAACCATAAAACAACATAATATAAATAAAAAAAGATGAATTAATTTCAAAAAAAGTGCATTAATAGTTCATTTTTAAGGCAAGATATTAATTAAACTCTTGTTATGAAAAAAAATTACTTTTTACTTTTAATTTCGTTAATGTTTATGTCGTATTGTTTTTCTCAACAATTGGTGGCATCCTCTAATTCTGGTCAATCCGTTGTGTCTGAACGTAATTCAAATGTTGTGATTTGGGATCAACAAGTTGGAGGAGGTGTCAATGGAATAGCATCTGATTACTTTACTGGAATTCCTGGTGGCGTATATTCGGCTGATGATTTTCAATTAACAGCTAACACTAAAATAGAAACTATTACTGTTTATGGGTTTCAAAATAATATGACACTAGAGATACTTATTACTGGTTTTGATGTATATATATACTGATAATGCAGGTGAACCTTCTTCAGACCCATCATTGCCTGGAACAGGAGCTTTTGAGCTTATAAATTTTGACTCAAGTAATCCAGCTTTAACAATTACACCTGATGGTTTAGGAGGTTATACTTTTACCCTTGATGTTAGTGCAGCTAATGGATCTGATGTTATCCTTTCATCTGGAATTTATTGGTTAGTTGTCTCACCTCGTATGAATATGTCAAACTCAGACTCAGACAATAGATGGAATTGGTATTAAGCAATAGGTGTATCAAATCTTTCTGAAGGAATGTTAGTTGATCCTGATGGAATTTTTGGAGGATTGCCATGGACATTGTTTACTGATTTGGGCGTGACGTTTGGTGCTTTGGCATTTACAATTGATGGAGATGATTCATTAAGTATCGATGAATATGAAATTTCTAAAGTGAAAGTAAGCCCTAATCCTGCAAATGATTACGTTAATATTGAATTGCATCCTTCAAATAGAATTGATACTGTTGAACTATACAATGCTATAGGTCAATTGGTTTATAAAGGAGCTAAGAAGGCACAATTGGATATTTCTAAATTAAACTCAGGAGTTTATGTTATGAAAATATATACTGAAACCTCAGAGATTACAAAACGAATTATAAAAAACTAAGTTATAGTAATATTGTTTGAAGAAAGAGCATCTAATTAATGGATGCTCTTTTTTTTATTATCTTTGCCTTCTTTAATTTTTATTATGAGCAAGCAAAAAAAAGTCGCATTTTACACATTGGGTTGCAAGCTTAATTTTTCTGAAACATCTACAATTGCAAGGAACTTTAAAAATGAAGGTTTTGATCGGGTAGATTTCTCTGACAGTGCAGATATATACGTTATTAATACATGTTCAGTAACTGAAAATGCTGATAAGAAATTCAAAACAATTGTAAAGCAGGCACAAAAATCAAACCCTGAAGCTTTTGTAGCTGCTGTTGGTTGTTATGCTCAGTTAAAACCTAAAGAGTTGGCAGATGTTCATGGTGTTGATTTAGTATTAGGGACAACTGAGAAGTTTAAAATAACTGGATATATTAATGATCTCTCTAAGAATGACTTTGGAGAAATTCATTCATGTGAAATTGAAGAAGCCGATTTTTATGTTGGAAGCTATTCCATTGGAGATAGAACACGAGCTTTTTTAAAAGTGCAAGATGGTTGTGATTACAAATGTACTTATTGTACAATTCCTTTAGCCAGGGGAATTTCAAGAAGTGATGATTTAGAAAATGTATTAAAGAATGCAAAAGAGATTTCTGAAAAAGGAATCAAAGAAATTGTACTTACAGGAGTAAATATTGGTGATTATGGTAAAGGTGAGCTTGGAAATAAAAAGCATGAGCACACTTTTTACGAATTAGTTAAAAACTTAGATAAAGTTGAAGGTATTGAACGATTGCGTATTTCTTCAATTGAACCTAATCTTCTTAAAAATGAAACTATAGAATTTGTTGCAAGTAGTAAATCATTTGTTCCACATTTTCATATTCCTTTGCAAAGTGGAAGCAATGATATTTTAAAGATGATGCGTCGTCGCTATATGAAAGAGCTATATGTAGATCGTATTTCAAAGATTAAGGAGATTATGCCGTATGCATGTATTGGTGTAGATGTTATTGTTGGTTTTCCAGGAGAAACAGATGAGCATTTCTTAGAAACCTATAATTTTTTAAATGAACTAGACATTTCTTACTTGCATGTGTTTACTTATTCTGAACGTGATAATACGGTTGCAGCTAATATGAAAGATGTTGTGCTTAAAAATGTGAGGTCAAAACGCAGCAAAATGTTAAGAGGGTTATCGGTTAAAAAGAGAAGATCTTTTTATGAAAGTCAAATAAATACTGAAAAAACTGTGCTATTTGAAGGAGAAAATAAAGAAGGTTATATTCATGGGTTTACTGAAAATTATGTAAAAGTGAAATCACCTTGGAACCCAAATTTGGTTAATACCTTGCATCAAGTGAATCTTTCCAAAATTGATGAAGATGGTCTAGTACGTTTTAATTTTGTAAATTAATTAGTGATATAAAACAAAAAAAATCCAAAACTTTAATTTTGGATTTTTTTAAAGTCAAAAACTATATGCGAATCCCAACAGGAAGCATACTCTTGTAACGTCTATTTCTTCTAATAAACTTGGCAATTTCTGGACTCGTTGGAACCACACTTATATTGCGTTCTTGAATATTTTCCATTACCATTTTTAAGAAATCTTCTGTAAATGATTCATCATCTATGGCATCAGGAATGATAAGTTTTGTTAAGAAAATTTTTCGATCTTGGAGTGAATATTCAATTTTGGCAAGTTGATTATCAACTTTAAGCTCAAACTGACGTAAAAAATCATTATCAATTAATTCTGCTGCATCTATCATAATTAGTCTATTTTTTTCAACGGAAGACAATCTATTTTACATAGATTTGTTTTGCAAATTTACAAAAAAAAATCGTTAATTACCATAGTTTATTGAACCTTAATTACTTATGTCTTTAAATTTAATTCATGTGTACTTTATGCCAGGCATGGCAGCTAATTCTTCAATATTTGAGTACATAAAATTGCCAGAAGATAAATTTCAAATTCATTTATTAGAATGGATTATTCCTACAAAAGAAGAGAGCATAGCGTCATATGCAAAGCGTATGTCTTTAAAAATTGAACACAAAAACCCTGTGTTAGTTGGTGTTTCCTTTGGAGGTGTTTTGGTTCAAGAAATGAGTAAGCATATCAATCTTAAAAAGTTGATTATTATTTCATCAGTAAAATCTAAAAATGAATTGCCAAAAAAAATGCGCTTGGCAAAAATCTCTAAAGCTTACAAACTAATGCCTACACATTTTGTTGGTAATTTTGAAAAATTTGCTAAGTATGTCTTTGGAGAAACTGTAAAAAAACGAATAAAATTATATAGGAAATACCTATCTGTTAGTGATAAGAGATATTTAGATTGGGCAATTCATAATATGGTTTGTTGGGAGCAGAGGGTTATAATCCCTAACATAATACACATACATGGAGATAAAGACCCTGTATTTCCAATTAAGAATATTTCCGATTGTATTATTGTGAAAGGAGGCACTCATATCATGATTATTACTAAATATAAATGGTTTAATGAAAACCTTCCAAAATTGATTCTTAGTTAAAAATCTATTGCTGTTCCAGTTTTTTCCTTATTTTTAGTGCTAAATAAACTTTTTAAAATGATGAAGACAATTAAAAATATTTTAGCATGTCTTGGATTATTAAGTTTATCTGCCCTGTTTATTTTTGCAGTGCAAGATGCTCCAAGTGATGACAATTTAGAAAAGAAAATTATTAACGATTATAACGTTTATGCGTTAAATGTTCCTGAAGATTTGAATTTTTCAGGAGAAGCAATGCCTTTAAATGATCCTGATATTTTAGAGCGTATGGATCGAGAATTGCTTGTAAACACTTATTGGCAATCTAATGCTTTGTTAATGTTTAAACGCGCAAACAAATACTTTCCAGTAATTGAACCAATTTTAAAAAAGCATGGAGTTCCAGATGATTTCAAGTACTTAGCTGTTATTGAAAGTGGATTAACCAATGCTGTTTCACCTGCTGGTGCTAGAGGTGTTTGGCAAATAATGAAAGCTACTGGACGTGAAAATGGTCTAGAAATAAATGAAAACGTAGATGAGCGCTATAACCTTGAAAAAGCGACAGAAGTAGCTTGTAAATATTTATTAGAAGCTAAAGAACGATTTGGAAGTTGGACACTTGCTGCTGCATCATATAATGCAGGAAAAGCTGGAGTAGCCAGACGTTTGAAAGAACAAAATGTAACCGAATATTACGATTTATTACTTGGAGAAGAAACAGGACGATATATGTTCAGAATAGTTGCTTTGAAAGAAATATTAAATCATCCTGATAAGTATGGATTTAATTTTAGGCATAAAGATTTATATAAATCAATACCTACTAGTAAAGTGTCTGTAGATACAGCTGTTACTGATTTTGTTAAGTTTTCGCAACAATTTGGAATTAATTATAAGATACTAAAACTGCATAATCCATGGTTGAGAGAATCACACCTTAATAATAAATCACGAAAAGAATATTTTATTGAAATACCAAAAGAAGGGTTTTATAGCAAGCCTTGATTTTTGAGAATTTGTATAATAAAAAAGCACTGATTTTTCAGTGCTTTTTTATTTATTATTAACGTCTACTTCTTCTACCTTGTCTTGCAGATGTTGGACTTCCATAATGTTGAGTTGGTATAGATGCTTTTTTCATTTGCTGCTTCATCATCTTAATTTGATCGCTTAACATTCCTCTTTTGTCTAGTTTTTGAGCTTCTGACAATAATAGATTAGCTTCTTGTTTGCGTCTTTTTGAAAAAGCAATTCCTGCTAAGTTTAATTTCGCCATTGCCAAATCATGATCCATTGATAGGCCTAATGAAATAGCATTTTTAAAATACTTTTCAGCTTCATTCATGTTGGTTTGTGATACCATAATTCCGTTTAGATAATTATAATAGCCTTGCTGCTTTGTCGTTAAAGCAGATTTTGGATTCTTAATTCTATCTAACCATTTTTTTGCGCCATCAAAGTCTTGTTTACGTAATTTCAAAAAAGAAAGAAGAATAAATTCATTTTTAAAATAAAGAAAAATAAATATTAAGGAAAGGAAAATAAACATGATTCCATTGCCAATATAGCCTTCTGTAAATTGATAAACGCCATAAGCAATGATTAATATTGCGATTACTAATTTTATATTTTTATTGTACATTTTATGTATTTAAATTTAAGATTGCAAAGGTAGTAAAAACAATTAAAAATATTTTTAATTTTAGGCTTGTCAAATAAAAAAGGGTTTGTATATTTGCACGCAGTTTTGAGATAGCTCTCATGCTATAAAAAGAATATTAGTTTATAAAAATATAAGACAATGCCAAAAAGAACGTTTCAGCCGTCAAAAAGAAAGAGAAAAAACAAACATGGTTTTAGGGAAAGAATGGCATCTGCTAATGGTAGAAAAGTCCTTGCACGTAGACGAGCAAAGGGGAGAAAGAAATTATCTGTATCTTCAGAATTAAAGCATAAAAAGTAATGATTAACAATTGTTAATATATTAAAGGTGTTACTGGTCGTAACGCCTTTTTTTATATCATGTCGTTACCTATTTTTGAAAAATTTTTATATTAAAAACAATAATAAATACTAATGCCAAAAAGAACAGACCTAAAATCAATACTTATTATTGGATCTGGACCAATTATCATTGGTCAAGCTTGTGAATTTGATTATTCTGGAACCCAAGCCTTACGATCTCTTCGTGAAGATGGAATTGAAACTGTCCTTATCAATTCTAACCCAGCTACTATAATGACAGATCCTTCAATGGCAGATCATGTCTATTTATTGCCATTGAATACAAAGTCTATAATTAAAATTTTAAAGGAGCATTCTCAAATTGATGCTGTATTGCCAACAATGGGAGGGCAAACAGCTTTAAACTTATGTATTGAAGCTGATGAAAAAGGGATTTGGAAAGATTTTGATGTTGAAATTATTGGTGTTGATATTGATGCCATAAACATTACCGAAGATAGAGAACAATTTAGAGAGCTGATGCTTAAAATTGGCATTCCAATGGCGCCTCAAGCTACCGCTAATTCTTATTTAAAAGGTAAAGAAATAGCCCAGGAATTTGGATTTCCTTTGATAATTAGAGCATCATATACACTAGGTGGAGCAGGAGCCTCTTTTGTTTATAAAGAAGAAGATTTTGATGAATTATTAACACGTGGATTAGAGGTGTCTCCCATTCATGAAGTTATGATTGATAAGGCTTTAATTGGCTGGAAAGAATATGAATTAGAGCTACTTAGAGATTCAAATGATAATGTTGTAATTATCTGTTCTATTGAAAATATGGATCCGATTGGTATTCATACTGGAGACTCTATTACTGTAGCTCCAGCAATGACTTTGAGTGACAGAACATATCAAAAAATGCGTGATATGGCAATCCATATGATGCGAAGTATTGGAGATTTTGCTGGTGGATGTAATGTGCAATTTGCCATTTCTCCTGATGAAAATGAAGATATTATCGCAATTGAAATTAACCCTCGTGTATCGCGTTCTTCTGCATTAGCAAGTAAAGCTACAGGTTATCCAATTGCAAAAATTGCTGCTAAATTGGCTATTGGATATCATTTAAATGAACTTCAAAATCAAATTACTAAATCAACTTCAGCTTTATTTGAACCAACTTTGGATTACGTTATTGTAAAGATACCACGTTGGAATTTCGACAAATTTGAAGGAAGCGATAGAACGCTAGGATTGCAAATGAAATCTGTTGGTGAAGTTATGGGAATAGGTCGCTCGTTTCAAGAAGCGCTTCATAAAGCGACTCAGTCTTTAGAAATAAAGCGAAATGGTTTAGGTGCAGATGGTAAGGGCTACAAGGATTATGATCAGATAATAAGCAAACTAAAGTATGCAAGTTGGGATCGCGTGTTTGTAATCTATGATGCCATTCAAATGGGAATTCCATTGAGTAGAATTCACGAAATCACTAAAATTGATATGTGGTTTTTGAAACAATACGAAGAATTATATTTTCTAGAAAAACAGATTTCAACATTTACTATCAATACTATAGAGCGTGATTTATTGTTGGAAGCCAAGCAAAAAGGCTATGGAGATAGGCAGATAGCGCATATGTTGAGTTGTTTAGAAAGTCAAGTATATAACAAACGAGTAGACATGAATATTAATCGTGTTTATAAATTAGTTGATACGTGTGCAGCCGAGTTTAAAGCGAAAACACCTTACTATTATTCAACGTTTGAAGGCGAAGTAGAAACTGCAGATGGAAAGCGTTATTCAGATAACGAAAGTGTAGTAACAGATAGAAAAAAAGTGGTAGTACTAGGGTCTGGTCCAAATAGAATTGGACAAGGAATTGAGTTTGATTATTGCTGTGTTCATGGTGTTTTAGCTGCAGCAGAATGTGGATATGAAACCATCATGATAAACTGTAATCCTGAAACGGTTTCAACAGATTTTGATACTGCTGATAAATTATATTTTGAACCAGTTTTCTGGGAACATATTTATGATATCATTCGTCACGAAAAACCTGAAGGAGTAATCGTTCAATTGGGAGGGCAAACCGCTTTAAAGCTTGCAGAAAAATTAGATCGTTACGGAATAAAAATACTTGGAACAAGCTACAAAGCATTAGACTTAGCTGAAGACAGAGGACATTTTTCTTCACTATTAAAAGAACTTAACATTCCTTATCCTGAATTTGATATTGCAACTACAGCTGACGAAGCTTCTGCCATTGCTGATGTTTTAGACTTTCCAATTTTAGTGAGACCTTCATATGTCTTAGGAGGCCAAGGGATGAAAATAGTTATTAATAAAGAAGAGTTAGAAGAGCATGTTGTGGATTTGTTGAGACGTATGCCAGGAAATCAATTGCTTTTAGACCATTATTTGGATGGTGCTATTGAAGCTGAAGCAGATGCCATTTGTGATGGTGAAGATGTGTATATTATTGGTATTATGGAACATATTGAACCTTGTGGAATTCACTCAGGTGATAGTAATGCCACTTTACCACCTTTTAATTTAGGCGATTTGGTAATGCAACAAATTAAAGATCATACTGTTAAGATTGCAAAAGCATTAAATACAGTTGGATTGATAAATATTCAATTCGCTATTAAAGATGATATGGTTTATATTATTGAGGCCAATCCAAGAGCTTCTCGTACAGTTCCGTTTATTGCTAAGGCTTATGGAGAACCATATGTAAATTACGCTACAAAGGTTATGTTAGGAGATAAGAAAGTTAAAGACTTTAATTTTCAACCAAAATTAGAAGGTTATGCTATTAAACAACCTGTATTTTCTTTTAATAAATTTCATAATGTGAATAAGCAATTAGGACCAGAAATGAAGAGTACTGGAGAAAGTATTTTGTTTATAGATAGCTTGAAAGATGATGAATTTTATGATTTATATTCAAGACGTAAAATGTATTTGAGTAAATAAAATATGTAGTTTAACAGAAGTTTATTTGTAATACTATAAAAATCACTATTTTAGTTTAAAATTTGTAAACATAATGAAGCCCAAATTGTTATTCCTTGCAATGTTATTTTGTTTTTCAGCGACTTATGCGCAAGATAATGCGTATGATATAGCAAGAAATGGAAGTGCAGATGATATTAATAAAATTATAGAAAAGTACCCGAAAGCTATAAATTATAAAAACGCAAGTGGTCATACACCATTAATTTTAGCATGCTATAGTGGAAATAAAGAGGTTGTAGAGGTGCTTGTTAGCCATGTTAAAGACATTAATGCTTTAAGTGATAATGGAACTGCACTTATGGCTGCAACTTTTAAAGGAAATATTGAGATTTCAAAGCTTTTACTAGAACATGGAGCCGATGTTAATGCGACAGATTTAAACAGAAATACTGCCTTACACCATTCTATCAGATTTACAAATATTGATATCATCAAATTATTAATGTCTTATAAAGCTGATATTAATTTGAAAAATATAGAAGGCTTTAGCCCTTTAGATTATGCAAAGCGAGACAAAGACGATAACGTTTTAAAATTACTAAATAAGTAGATAAAATTATGAAAAAAACTACACTAAAACTATTATGTTTAATATGCATAACATTTAGTTATGGACAAACCTATACATCTGGTCTTTTTGATGTTGAAAACCTTGGAGCTTCTGGTGTTAGAGTTATTTCTGCTCAAATTGATATAGATGTCACTAATGATTTAGTGACCATTACACTAATTGGTGATGATAATGTTTGGTTAGGCCTAGGTTTAAATGCTACTTCTATGACATCTGGACAAGATGTTTTGTTTTTTGGAGATCCAGTTGACAATGGAGGGCCAGAATTAGGAACTCCAGTTGTTACAGATAGAAGTTTTATTGGGATTGGATCGATACCTCCTATGGATGCTACACAAAACTGGAATGTAATTAGCAATACAACTAGTGGTGGAGATAGAACTATAATAGTTACACGTGAGTTGAATACAGGAGATTCTTTAGATTATGTTTTTCCAACATCGCCAACGTCAATGGATATTGTAGGAGCTCATGGTGATCTAGATTTTAGTGGTGAATCAACATCTTTTCGACCTGGTTATCACGGGTTTTTAAACAAATCTGATAAGAATATAACTTTTTCTTTATTAAGTGTTGATAGGCCTAATGACATTCAATTTGCAATGTCTCCAAATCCGGCATCTTCAAATGTGAATATTGTATTACCTAGTCATTTGCAAAAAGCAGATATTCAAATATTTGATGTTCTTGGAAAACGTATTTATTCTGGAAATATTAAAAACACACATGTCTTTAATGTTAACGTTTCAAGTTGGAATTCAGGAGTTTATTTAGTTAGAATAACTAATGACTCTGGAACACTAACAAAGCGATTTGTAAAAAAATAGTATTTCTTAGCATGATATTATAAGGCCATCAGATTTAACTGATGGTTTTTATACAAGTGTTTTGAATAACAATCCGATTGCAATTGCAATTCCAAAACTAATAAGCGTACCAATAAGTATGTATTCAGTGAGTTTTCGGTGTTTAGACTCTTTTAAATCTCCAAACCTAAAGACCGATTTTGCTGTTATTAAAAAGCCAACTGCTTCCCAATGGTTTACTATAATAAAAATAAAAACCAATAAACGTTCCAAGATTCCTATATATTTTCCAGCATCATTTAAGGATTCATTGTTTTCTGTTAGTGTTGAAATGTCCCATTTTGAGAAAATGGTTTTCATGATGATGGATGTTGGAAGGGTTAAAAACAACAAGCAGGTTAAGAGTAGCAGGTTGTTTTTGGTCAGTAATTCTTCAATTGAAAATGTATTGTCAGTAAACATATAATAAACAACAAAAATCACCAAAACATGTAATATTTGGTCTACAAAAAAGAGCCATCGTCTGTTATTCTCACTCTGTAATACAAGCTTTAAACCATCAATGACAAGGTGTGTTGCACTGATGATAAGTATTATTTGCCACATAGTAACGTCCCAAAGAATAATAAAAAGTAGTGCAATATGTATTGCAATATGTAAATAAAGTATTGGCGATTTTAGCTTTCTTGTTTCTTTATCTGTTATCCATTTTTGAGATTGTATAAAAAAATCGCCAATAAAGTGTGCTAGCAAAAGTTTAATAAGGAGCATCATAATTGGTTTAGTTTATGTCTGTACATTTGGTCTAATTCTAAAACACTATCTAAATGAGCACGTTTTTGGCGACTACTCACTGCGTTTTGATTAATATTTATAAGCTGACCAAGCTCGCTTTGTAGTTTATCAGGATGTTCTATACTTAATTTAACTATTTCGGCTGTGTTCACTGTCCAGTTATCCATGGCAATCAATGCTAGCTTAAAATATATATTGAGTTCCTCATTAATATCAAAATTATTTGTTTTAATACGAAGGTTTTGTTTTTCCTTTTTTAAGGTTTCTAGAGTTTCTCCAGAAAACACAAAAGCTTCTCCGTTAGATTCTGTGACATCATTTCCTTGATACGTTTTGTCACCAATGCCAATGGATAAACGCACATCTAAGTCATGAATAGACTTTATACATGCTTTTATATACACTGCCGAAATAAAGCTTTGATAAATATCCCTTATTTCAATTTGAAAACTGTCGCCACGATATATTTCCCAATATTTTTTATCAGGACTTAAATATAATAAAGCATCTTTCAATGCAGTTATCCAAACATCTGGATTTGCTTGAGTTCTAGACTTTATAATATCGCCTGTAATTACGCTTGTTGTCATATATCACGTTTTTATGTGATAAACAAATATATCACGTTTTTATATGATAAACAAATATATCACGTTTTTATGTGATAATTTAATATAATTATTCGCCTTCTTGCGCTCTTTTAATAATAGCTTCAGGAAGAGATTTTTTAGCTTTAGCTCCTAACTTTTTAAGTTTTTCAACACTTGTGATGAGATTTCCTTTTCCATCAACAAGTTTGTTCATTGCAGCTGAGTAATCTGTTTTTGCAGCATCAATCTTTTTTCCAACTCCTGTTAAGTCACTTACTAATCCTTCAAATTTATCATACAAAGCTCCAGCTTGTCGTGCAATTTCAATAGCATTTCGTTGTTGCTTTTCATTGTTCCACATGGAGTCAATAGTGCGCAATGTTGCTAAAAGAGTAGAAGGGGTTACTATAACAATATTTTTTTCAAAAGCTTTGTTGTATATGGAATTATCGTCATTTATAGCAATTGCAAACGCAGGCTCAATAGGAATAAACATTAGCACAAAATCAGGAGATTCAATATCGTATAAATCTTCATATTTCTTTTCAGAAAGTTGATCTACGTGTTTTCTAATAGAATTAACATGTGCTTTTAAAAATTGAGGTCTATCATCTTCGTTCGCATTAACATAGCGTTCATAATCTGTTAATGACACTTTACTGTCAATAATCATACGCTTATTATCTGGAAGGTGTAACACAACATCTGGCAGTACACGAGATCCATCTGAAGTTGTAAAACTTTGTTGTACAAAATACTCTCTGCCTTTTTCTAAACCAGATTTTTCTAAAACACGTTCCAATACCAATTCTCCCCAATTCCCTTGCATTTTGCTGTCGCCTTTCAATGCTCTAGTAAGGTTTGTAGCTTCTTTAGTCATTTGCTGATTGAGGTCTTTTAAACCTAAAAGTTGTTCTTTTAAAGCTGAATGCATAGAGATGCTTTCCTTTTGAGTATCTTCAACTTTTTTTTCAAAGACTTGAATTTTTTCTTGCAAAGGATTTAAAATCTGCTTTATGTTTTCTTTATTCTGAAGTGTGAATTTTTCAGATTTTTCATCTAATATTTTTGTGGCTAATAACTCAAAATCCTTTCGCAACTGTTCTTGACGTTTCTCTAACTCCTCATCACGTTTTAAGTTTAACGTTTGTAAATTTTCGTATTCTGTGTTTTTTCTAGCTAATTCTTGATTTAGAATCTCTTTTTCGTTTCTAATTCCTTCTCGTTCTACTTCAATTTTATTTAAATTTTGCTTTAAATTTTCAATAGTTATAGTCATTTGATTCTGACGTTCTTCTAAGGTACTTTGCTCGCTTTTGCTTTTCAATTTGGTAAACAGCATGCCTAAATAGGCTCCAATGGCACCAGAAATAATAATTGCAAGTATGAGAATGAGATTGTCGTTCATATAAATTGAAGTTTAATCAAAGATAATTATTTTTTAACTCTAAAACTTCCAGTAGCTTCATCAAAAACAATCATATCTTTTGGAAATAGATTATTGAATGTGCCTTGGGTAATTAAATTACACGGAGCGTCTGAAATCACATCATTATCTGTCATTACAATCATAGTATCACATAATTGAATAGCTAAGTCAATTTCATGAGATGAAAATAAAATAGTTTTACCAGTTTCTTTAACTAATCTTTGAAGTAGTTTTAATATGTAAGCTTTGTGATACATATCAAGATGAGTAGTGGGTTCATCTAAAATGATTAAATCTGTATCTTGAGCCAAAGCACGTGCAATCATTACTTTTTGTAACTGACCATCACTAAGTTCAAAGCATTTTTTGTGCTTTAAATCTTCAATATTGGTTTTCTTAATTGCATTATTTACTATCACTAAATCATTTTCTGAAAGATTCCCTACCCAATTTGTATATGGCTGTCTTCCTAGCGCAACTAATTCAAATACTGTAAGATTTTTTGAAGAAATTTTTTCAGTGAGAACTAAACTCAAAGTTTTAGCCAAAGTTAAATTTGAATACTTATCTAATGTTTTCCCATCTAATAATACAGAGCCATATAGCTTTGGTTGCACATTAGTTAGTGTTCTTAACAATGTAGATTTCCCTATACCATTTGCACCAACAAGCCCAATAAGTTGACCTTTTTTTAACTCTATATTTATAGAATTAGTAACTACTGTTTCAACTTTTTTGGTTTTATAGCCTATGAAAAGGTTATTCGTTTTTAGAATGATATTTTCGTTCTGATTTTCCATTAAAATATCATCTTACGTTTTCTAACCAACAACCAAATTACAACTGGAGCACCAACCAATGATGTAATGGCATTAATAGGCAAGAGGTAGTCACTTGTAGGTAATTGTGCAATGATATCACAAACAAGCATCACTATGGCTCCTAAAATAAATACTGCAGGTAACAGGACCTTATGGTTTGAAGTATTGAAAATTTGTCTTGTAATATGAGGAATTGCCAATCCAATAAAGGCTATTGGCCCAGCAAATGCTGTGATGGTTCCTGCCAACAAGCTTGTGGCTATTATAATTATTAAACGACTTTGCTTAATATTTAACCCTAAACTTTTGGCATAGTTTTCACCAAGGAGTAACGTGTTTAAACCTTTGATGGATAGGATACTTAAAACAATACCAAGGATATAGATAATGAAAAAGATAAGAAGTTCATTCCAAGATAAATTTCCTAAGCTACCAAATCCCCAAAAAATATATTGTTGTAATTGTTCGGCTGAACTAAAGTAGGAGAGAATGCTTACCACTGCAGCTGTAATACTTCCAAACATCAATCCAATAATTAGTATAGCCATAGTATCTCTAACTTTAGAAGACACTATTAAAACTGCTAGTAGTACTAAAAAACTACCTAAGCTTGCTGCAATAACAATACTCCATTTTGAGATTAATAACGAGGCAAAAATACCTCCAAAAAAACCCGAACCTAATATAACTAAAGCCACACCTAAACTGGCACCAGAACTAATTCCTAAAACAAATGGTCCAGCAAGTGGATTTCTAAATAAAGTTTGCATTAACAGCCCAGAAATCCCTAAACCAGAACCAACCAAAATGGCAGTAAAAGCTTTAGGTAACCTGTAATTTTGTATAATGTAATTATCTGATAAACCAATTAAGCTATTGAAAATTTCTTTTAAAGGTATTGAAACTGAGCCAAGACTAATATTAGCAAAGAAGCAGATTACTAGTATTAGTAGTAATACTATAAAAGGAAACTTATATGAATTTGAGTTTGGCAATTATTCTAAAGGTTTAAAAAAGTAAGTCTGATAGCCTTTTAGTAGCTCTGGGTGACAAATTTTTATGATGTCTTTCAAAACTAAATCTGGTCTAGCTGTTCCTAATTCGTAATATAAAACTCCACCAGTTTCACCAGTTGTATTAGCAAATGTATAGATAGCCTTGTTTTTAAATGCTTCAAATTTAGTATAATGTTCAGTAGCTTTTTCAAGAGCTTCAAACGATGAATAATATGATGGACTTAACCACAATTCAGCATCCTTTGCTTTTTCTAAAACGGTTTCAAAGCTTAAGGCTAAACTTCCTTTTCCTGATGTGTCACTCCACAAATAATTGACGTTGGCATCTTTTAGTATTTGTGCTTCAGGACTAGTTCCACTTGGTAAATACCAAACATCTTTATGCATGGCTCCACATAAAACGATAGGTTGCTTCTCAACTTTACATGCTAATGCTTTGGCTTCTAGGTAATCTTTTTCAATGCTCTTAAAAATAGAATCAGTTTCCTTAGTTTTATCGTATAACACTCCAAAAAACTTTATCCATTCAGCTTTGGCTAGAGGAGAAGCTTCAACCCAATCTCCATTATATATTACTGGAATTCCTGATTTATTAACCGTTTCAAGAGTTTTATTACTGTTACTTACTCCATAACCTACAACAACATCAGGTTTTAGTTCCAAAAGCACTTCAGTATTTATGCCTTCATTTTTCCCTAACTCTCTAACACTTCCATTATTAATTCTTACTCTTGTTTTTTCAGAAGAGACATAATCTGTCCCTGGGAAACCAATAAGTGTTTCTTCAGCACTTAAAAGCTCTAAGGCAGGAATGTGTGTAGTTGAAGTCACTACAATATTTTCAATAGGAATAGTAATAATAGCATCAAACTCGTCTTTATTCAAAGTGATTTTTGATGCCATATTCTTATTTACCAACGCGTATCTGTATGTTTTTTTAGCTTTTGGCCAAGGACTACTTATTGTTAATGTTTTATAGGAATCAAAGTCTGTTATTTCAAAGCCTTTAGCGTATTTATTCTTTTGTATAGTAGTAATTGTTGAAGAATTGGTATTCTCAGTTTTTGGTTCATTATTACAACTTAAGAAAAAGATTATTGTGGTAAAAGAAAGTATTTTAATTTTTAAACCCATAGTTGTGCTTTGTAACAATTGTAACTATAACTAATGAAATTTGTTAATATTTTGAACAAAGATATAGTTATGAGAGACGGTTCAAATTTAACAATATATATAGTAGGAGGAATTATATTATTTCATTTTTTAATGTGCTTTATTTATTTGATTTATAAAATGAATAAGAAAGAATAACTTATAAAGAATTGTAGTTAAAAAAATCGTCCAAAAATCTCCGGACGACTTTTTTGTTTTATTGATTGAATTTTAATCGTTTTATAACTTCTTCAGGAAGTTTTTTGTCAATATACATATCGTTCGAAAAAGTTTCAAATTCATTACTTGTTGCGTATGGCAAAATAACATCGCTTAGTAGAATAGGAGCATTTGAGACTGATATATCAAAAAGAGCACGTGCTAATAAAGGCTCGTTTTCATCACCCAAAGCACCATAGTTTTGAGGATTTTCAGACATCACAATATTAGGATTTAAACCATTGCTATAATCTGTAAAGCCAACTGCATTAGCATACTTCACAACCAAAGGTTGCATTGCATACGTATGATTAGGGTTTGCGCCATCACGTTTAAAATTATCTGAATCATATAAAGTAATTGAACCTTGATATTTTCCTTCGGTCGTGGTTCCTATTTGTACAACATTTATATGTGGATTTAAAGCATTTATTATTAGTTCACTTGCAGAGGCAGAATCTCCTGTGGTTAACACATATACTTTGTCTAAAAACAAACTGTTTATAGGAGTTCCGCCATCAAAAGTATTTGGAAAACGATTAATTAAATTTTCTGGATTTTGATTGAAAAATGCTTCTTGTATTTCATTATTCCATTGTTCTGTACTATGCACTTCATCTGTAAGTTGTCCAGTTACTAAAGTTGCAAGTAGAATGGATGAATTTACAGAACCTCCTGGATTATATCGTAAATCTAAAACTAAGTGTTGAACATTATTTGATTTAAAATCAGCAAAAACGTTATTTAGTTGGTTATCAAAATCTGAAACAAAGCCGTTATACATTAAATAGGCAACATTTTCACCTTCAACATCTAAAATTTCAGTTTTAAATATTGGATTTTCACAAAAAGGCGCTTTTGTTAGTGTGAAAGTTCCGCTTTCCTCTATAATCGAGTCATCATCAGTTTCAGGAGTACCATTATCATCATAAGACGCTAGATTGATTTCATAACTATCTGGATTAAACAACGAATTGAAATTATTAATATCCATTTGTACGCCATTAACTCCATATAACAACTGGCCTCTTTGCAATCCTGCAGATTCGGCATTGCTGTTTGGTAAAACCAACCTGACAACTCCATATAAATTAGTACTACTACCAGGAACTGAATAAAAGTCTATTTCAAAACCAGAGCGTACTGTACAACCTTCAAGTAACTGCTCAAATGCAATATAATCACTTAAGAGTCTACTATATTTGTCAACAGTTTGTGGTTGATGTTTTAGGCTTTCAAATAATTCTTCTGGTCCTGAAAACAGATTTAGATAATCTGCATACTCTTCATTTGATGAAAATCTATCATTTGCTAAATCTGGAATGTTTTCCTTATATAGATACCAAGAGTTCATCCCTTTCCAGACAAAGTCACTAATGTCACTGGCAAAAGCGCCATTATCATCACGATCTTCAAAACAGCTGTAAGTAATACCTAGACAGAGTATGGCAACGATAATTAGTTTAATTTTTTTTTTCATAGCTTCTTTTTCAATTAAACATTAAAGTTAACTACATTATTGTAATATAAAAAAACAAGTTTTATTCTCAAATGTTTAATTTGAGAGACATTTAATCTTGTCTTTCTCGCGAAAGCGAGAATCTTTTTGTTAAAGTAAAAAAATAATTGATTATAATAAAGATAATATTTTTGATGTAGCTGTAACAAAATAATAACTGTATCGTCGTAATAACAAATAGCCATAATAAGCTAGACTAACCAAAACCAAAAAATGACACAGGCTGAGTTTTTAGACATAGTGATGCCTTTTAAAGATAAAGTATTTCGATTAGCAAAACGATTACTAGTATCTCAGGAAGAAGCTGAGGATGCGACACAGGAAATCTTGATAAAATTGTGGAGAAATAAGCAAAAAATTCAAGATTATAAAAATGTAGAAGCATTTTCTATGACGATGACAAAAAACTTTTGCCTTGACAGATTGAAATCAAAACATGCACAAAATTTAAAGATTGTGCATAGTAATTACCAAGATCACAATGTGTCATTACAGAAACAGCTTGAATTGAATGATAGTGTTGATTGGGTTTCTAAAATAATGGGAGAGTTACCAGAACAACAAAAAATAATAGTACAGCTTAGAGATATTGAGCAATATGAATTTAGCGAGATTTCAAAAATGTTAGACATCAATGAAACCGCAATTAGAGTATCATTATCAAGAGCAAGAAAAACGTTAAGGGAAAAATTAACTAAAGCACACAGTTATGGTGTTAGATAGAATAGAAGAATTATTAGAAAAGTACAACAACGGAGAAACTACTTTACAAGAAGAGCAACAGTTAAAAAACTATTTTTCGCAAGAGACTGTAGCACCACATTTGGAAGTGTACAAACCAATGTTCATGTATTTTTTGCAAACCCAAAATGAACAGTTTACTAAAGAGATTCCATTACAAGCTAAAAAGACATACACGTTGTATAAATGGATATCTGTTGCAGCAATAGCAGTTCTAATGTTTGCAGTTTATACTCAGGTTGGAAACCAATTAAAAAGTATTGATCAATTATCTCAAGACGAATTGTTGGCTTACAATCAAACCATGGAAGCATTTAATTTATTGGCTTCCAAATTCAATAAAGGAACAGAAAGCATTAACGCCTTGGCTTTAATGTCCAATTCCTTAGAAAAGGGAGCAGAAAATGTTGCCTATTTAAGTGAATTTTCAAACACAACAAACAAAATTTTTAAAAACTAAAACAAATAATTAAAAACAAGAAAACATGAAAAATTTAATATTAATAATAGCAGTTGCAATGACATCAGTAATGTCTTATGGACAAAGTATGTTTGATCAATTTGAAGATATGGATGGTGTAACATCAATGGTAGTAAACAATAAAATGTTTAGTATGTTGGCAAATATTGAAATAAACACTGATGACCCAGAAGCTCAACAATTTGTTGATATGATTAAGAAAATTACAAGCTTAAAAGTTTTAACAACTGGAGATGAAGCAATTTCAGGGCAGATGATGTCTAAAGTTACAAGTTATTTGAAGAGTTCAAATTTAGACGAATTAATGCGTATTAAAGATGGTGGACAAACCGTTAAAATATATGTAAAAGAGGGGAAAGATGAATATCACGTAAAAGAATTGTTAATGTTCGTTAATGGACTTAAAGAAATGACAGCTGGTGAAGACATTACCATAAACGGTAAGAAAAGAGATATTGAAACTGTTATCTTATCGTTAACTGGCGATATTGATCTTAGACAAATTTCTAAACTTACAGATAAAATGGACATGCCTGGAGGTAAGCACTTAAAGAAAGCTGGAGAAAAAACAAAAAACTAAGCATTTATAATTAATCATCATGAATATTTCATCAATCAAAAACATAGTAATGTCACTTTTCATAGTTGTAGCTTTAACTAGCTGCAACTATGGAGAGACATTGCAAAGTTATTACGTAGCAAATCAAGAAACGCCAAATTTTATTTCAATTGATATTCCTGTGAGTTTTGTTTCTATTGATGATATAGAACTAACAGACGATCAAAAGGATGCTTATGAATCAATGGACAAGCTAAATATGCTTGGTTATACGTTAACTGATGATAATGTAGAAGAGTATAAAGCAGAAATTACAAAGGTTCAATTGTTATTAAAAGATGAAAAGTATCAAGAGCTTTTTAGAGGTGGGAATTCTAGTGATGGTAAAGTAATCATAAAGTATATTGGTGATGATGATTCAATTGACGAACTGATTATTTTTGGAAATGCTAATGATAGAGGATTTGCAATTATCAGAGTTCTTGGTAATAATATGGAACCTGCAAAAATAATGCAGCTTGGGGATGTTGTAAGTAAAATGAGTTCTGACGAAAATTCAGTTCAAGATATAATGAATTTTTTTCAATAAAAATAACTACATCAACTTTGTGTAGAAAAATAATTGAAGTAAATGTTAATGCAAGACCTGTCTATTATGGCAGGTCTTTTTTTTGCTTGTCATCAACGTCGTCATCTTTAGCTTTAATTAGAATAACATAAACTACAACGACAAGAAAACCAACAAATAATAGCATTCTAGATAAAAAATGCTCGAGAATTCCTAACAAGCCACCAACAAAAAAGAAGATAACAAGAGTTGCAGTAGCTGCTAAGATATAACGATCATTCATTAAATTCCAGTATAGTTACTTGGTGTAATTCTTTTTAATTCAGATTTAATAGTATTATCAACATCTAAAGTATCAATAAAACTGGCAATAGATTGTTGATTAATAGTTTCATTAGTACGCGTTAAGCCTTTTAATGCTTCATAAGGGTTTTTATATCCTTCCCTTCTAAGTATGGTTTGAATAGCTTCAGCTACAACAGCCCAGTTATTTTCTAAATCTTGAGCAAATTTACTCTTGTTTAATAATAGCTTATTAAGTCCTTTTAAAGTAGATTTAAAACCAATAAGGGTATGACCAAAAGGAACACCAACATTTCGTAATACTGTGCTATCAGTTAAATCTCTTTGTAATCTTGAAATTGGTAATTTTGCTGATAAGTGTTCAAATATTGCGTTGGCTATCCCTAAGTTACCTTCACTATTTTCAAAATCTATTGGATTTACTTTATGGGGCATTGCACTACTGCCAACTTCTCCTTCTTTTATTTTTTGCTTGAAGTATTCCATTGAAACATACGTCCAAATGTCTCTATTTAAATCAATAATTATTGTATTGATACGTTTTAAGCAATCAAATAAAGCAGCCATATGATCATAATGCTCAATTTGAGTCGTAGGAAATGAATGCTGAAGTCCTAATTTTTCTTTTACAAATGTTGAACCGAATTCTTTCCAATCTATGTTTGGATAAGCCACATGATGAGCGTTAAAGTTGCCAGTTGCGCCACCAAATTTTGCAGCACTAGGTATATCATTCAATAAATTAAATTGTTCTTTCAAACGAACCACAAACACATTGATTTCTTTACCAAGTCTTGTGGGTGAAGCTGGTTGACCATGTGTTCTGGCTAACATTGGTATAGCTTTCCAATCTTCTGCAAGAGTTTTTAGTTTTTCTAAAACAGTAAAATACTCAGGAACATACACATCATTCATTGCGTCTTTAATACTTAACGGAACTGCTGTATTATTGATGTCTTGTGATGTTAATCCAAAATGAATAAATTCTTTATAACCTGAAATATTGAGTACGTCAAATTTTTCTTTAATAAAGTATTCAACCGCTTTAACATCATGATTGGTTACCTTTTCAATCTCCTTAATGGCAAGGGCATCTTCAGTAGAAAAATCTTTATAAATAGCTCTTAAATCGTTAAAAAGAGAAAAATCAAAATCTAAAAGTTGAGGCAAAGGTAATTCGCATAACGAAATAAAATATTCAATCTCAACCTGAACACGATATTTTATTAAAGCTTCTTCTGAAAAATATGGAGCTAAGACACCTGTTTTGCTTCTGTAACGACCATCGATTGGAGAAATAGCATTAAGCTTAGATAAAGACATAAATTGTGTTGTTTTTTGAAGTTGCAAAGATAATTCTTTTAAATAGAAGCAGAAAGCATGATTCTTGAAGTTTTCAACTAAAAACCCTACTTTTTTAACTTTTTGAGCAAATGCCTGGCTCTAGCTTTAAAAGCGGCACTATTGGCGTTAAAATCTTTTTCCAGAATGGTGATAAGTTCAGGATGAATCCAGTCGTATTCTGTGCCTAGCAAAAATAAGGAATTCATTGAATATGCTTTAACAGCAACTTTTTGATCTGTTATCATATAGTCAAAACTAAGCTCGATAATTCGTTCTTTATGCTCCGTTTTCAAATAATCTTTTGTGTGATTATTGTTTTTATGATAGTATGCCCCAATAAGATATTCACAAATTTTTGCAACAGGCCTAACAGCTGGGTCTAAATGTACATTGTGCATTACCTTGGTAAATCTATCTAGATAAGGTAAAATGCTATCTAAATTCTCACGTGCAACAAATTCAAGTAGCCAAGCTGCTCTGCATGAAATCTTATCATTGATTTGAAATAATACATCTAAAACCTTAGGGATTAGTTCAGGATTAGAAATAACTAATAGAGCATACTTCTTTCTGTTTTCCCTAGAATGGTTAACGTATGATAATTCCTTGTATAATTCTTCTTTGGTCAATGAAATTTTTTATTACTTTTAAGGTTATAAAACTAATTAAATAATGAAGATTCTAAAAAAAATATTATTACTGCTTTTTATTGCCTTAGTAATTGCGCAATTTTTTGGGCCAGAAAAAAATAGTGGAGATATCACTTCAGTGGAACTTTTTTTGATTGAAACTAATCCACCTAAAGATGTGAAAGCAATTTTGAAATCCTCTTGTTTTGATTGTCATAGCGACAATACAAGATATCCTTGGTATAACAGTATCACTCCAGTTAATTATTGGCTTGCAGGACACGTGAAAGATGGTAAAAAACATTTTAATATTTCTGAATCGGAATGGTCAACTTCTTCGTTAAAGAAAAAAGATCATAAGTTTGAAGAACTAATTGAAATGATTGAAAAGGAAGAAATGCCTTTGCCATCATATACTTGGACTCATTCTGAAGCTAAGCTTACAGATGATCAGCGTGTAAGTATAACTGCTTGGGGAAAAAAAGTTAGAGAAATGTATGCACAACAAAAGGCTTCAGCTGAATAAATGCCAAAATTATTAATCATTGGCTTCGTTTGGCCAGAACCAAAGAGTTCAGCTGCTGGAAGTCGAATGATGCAATTAATTGATGTGTTTTTAACTGAAGGATATGATATAACCTTTGCAAGTCCTTGTGCAAAATCTAAAAATGCTTTTAACCTTGAATTTTTAGATATTGCTCAAGTAGAAATAGAATTGAATAATTCAAGCTTTGATGGTTTTATTTCTAAATTGAAACCAAATATTGTACTCTTTGATCGTTTTATGATGGAAGAACAGTTTGGTTGGAGAGTTACTGAATATTGCCCAGAAGCATTGCGCATTCTTGATACTGAAGATTTGCATTGCTTGAGAAAGGCTAGAGAACAAGCTTTTAAAGATAAAAAAACATTTGATGCATCTTATTTATTCAGAGACATTGCTAAGCGAGAAATTGCAAGTATTTATCGCTCTGATTTGAGCATAATTATTTCAGATGTAGAAATGTCAGTTCTGCAAAATAATTTTAATGTCCCTGAGAACTTATTGCATTATTTGCCTTTTTTGATTGAAGAAGTTTCAGAAACTAATTTGACGAATTTGCCTTCATTTAAAGAACGGAACCATTTTACAACTATTGGAAATTTTTTACATCCACCAAACTTGGATTCTGTAAAATATTTAAAAAAAACTATTTGGCCAAAAATAAGGGATGAGCTAAAAGACGCAGAACTTCATGTTTATGGATCATACGCGAATGAAAAAGCAACTCAATATGAAGATAAAAAAATCGGATTGTATGTTAAAGGTTTTGTAGAAAACGTAGATGATGTAATGTCAAGTGCAAGAGTTTGTTTGTCTCCTTTGCGCTATGGTGCTGGTATAAAAGGGAAGTTTTTTGATGCTATGCAAAACGGACTGCCATTTATAACAACTTCAGTTGGAGCAGAAGGTATTGTTGGCCCAAACAGAGAACATGATTTTGTATTAGATGACGTTGATGCTATTGTAAACTATGCGGTTCAATTATATCAAAATGAAGAGTTGTGGAAATCACAACAAGAAACAGGATTTAAATTCCTTTCTAATAAATTTAATAAAGCATTTCATGCCAGACGATTTCTGAATAGACTTGAAAATGTTCTCACAAACAAAGACACAAATCGGTTACAAAACTTTACTGGTGCAATGCTTAGTTATCATACCATGCAAAGTACTAAGTATATGGCACGTTGGATAGAAGAAAAAAACAAATAGCATGAAAAATATATTAAAATTTATACTGATTATCCTGATTGTAAGTTCTTGTAGGCAGACATCAGATTCAAATTTAATTGACCCTTATCAAGCTGGTTGGAATGGTAAAAAAGTATGCGAAGTACTTGAAGATAATGATGAAATACGTGTTTTAAAATGCACATTCCCTCCAGGAGTTGGTCATGAAAAACATTATCATGAACCACATTTTGGTTATGCTCTAGTAGGCGGAACATTTAAAATTGAAGAAGCAACAGGAACTAGAGAAGTGAGCTTTCCAACTGGATATTCATGGAGCAAGAGTGAGATATCTCAACACCAAGTGTTAAACGTAGGTGATAGTATGTCGGTATTTTTAATCATTGAATATAAATAGCATGCCAATCACAATCTTAATCACTGGTGGAACCATTGATGATTTGGAGTATGATAATGAAGATGATGCACCAGTAAATCAACAATCTCTCATTCCTGTTTTAATAGAGCAAGCTCGTATTACTGAATATATAGTGACCAAAATTATTTGTTTTAAAGACAGTAAGTTTATTAATGATTCAGATAGAGAATTAATACTTCAAGAATGCAAGGCTTCAAATTTTGACAAAATTATTATTACACATGGTACTATGACCATGCCTGAAACGGCAAGGTATATTGGTGAATACAATCTTTCTAAAACCATTGTACTGTTTGGCGCAGCTGTTCCAGCAAATCAAACAAACTCAGATGCCTTATTTAATTTTGGCTTAGCCTTAGCAGCTGTAAAAACATTGTCTCATGGCGTTTATGTTACGATGAACGGAACAATTTTTAGATATGACAATGTGAAGAAAAATATGGAAACAGGAAACTTTGAGACGTTTTCATAAAAAAACTTTTTTTTATATCTTTAAGCCTAAATGTTCTTATATGTCTGAATTACAAACACCATTAGAAGCTTTCCAAAAATGGGAAAAGCAAGCTCCAAATCAGATATTTTTAAAACAACCTATTAACGGAAAACAAGTTACTTACACGTTTCAAGAAGCTGGAATGGAAGCACGCAAAATAGCTTCGTACTTGGTGTCATTAAATTTGCCAAAGCGCAGTCATATTGCTTTGCTATCAAAAAATTGCGCACATTGGCTACTATCAGATTTAGCGATTATGATGGCAGACCATGTGTCTATTCCAATTTATCCAACACTTAATGATTCTGGTGTTAAACAAGTTTTAACACATAGTGAATCAAAAGCCATAATTATTGGTAAACTTGATGATTTTGAATCTCAAAAATCAGGAATTCCAGATATACATAAAATTAGTATTGACATCTATGGAGAAAATGAAGGTAAGTTATGGGATGATATTGTCGAAACAGAACATCCACTAATGGATATTCCAGTGATGAATTTAGATGATTTGCATACAATCATTTACACTTCTGGAACTACTGGAAATCCTAAAGGCGTTATGCATACCATTAGAAATTTCTCTGAGAGTGTAAAGGTTTTTGGAGGTAGTTTAGAGCTTCAAAAACATCCAAGATTCTTTTCATATTTACCATTAGCACATGTTGCCGAACGGATGGGAATTGGAACACTAGGCATTTATAAGGGCGCAGAGTTTTCATTTCCTGAAAGCTTGCAAACTTTTGCGTCTGATTTAGAGCGCTGTCAACCAAATGCATTTCTTGCAGTACCTAGAATATGGACAAAATTTCAAGAGAAAATATTAGAAAAAATACCTCAAAAAAAATTAAGCTTTTTGTTGAGCATTCCAATTATAAGTTCGATAATTAAGAAAAAACTAAAACTAAAGTTAGGATTGAGTAGTGCTGATTATTGTTTTTCTGGTGCTGCACCATTGGCAAGTAGTTTAATATTATGGTATGAAACCATCGGGATAACTATTTATCAAGTATATGGTATGACCGAAGATTGTATTATTTCTCATGCAAATATGCCAGACGCCAATAATATTGGTTCTGTTGGAAAGCCTTGGTCAACCGTTAAAATTAAACTATCAGAAGAAGGAGAAATCAGAATAAAAAACAATTGCATGTTTAAAGGCTATTTCAAAGCTCCAGATATTACTGCTGAGGTATTTGATGAAGATGGCTATTTTAAAACTGGTGATATTGGTGAATATGATCATGATGGCTTTATGACTATTACTGGACGAGTAAAAGATCAGTTTAAAACAGATAAAGGCAAATATATTTCACCATCTCCAATTGAGTTAGAACTATCTAAGAATACTGATATTGAGCAAATATGTATTGTTGGTACTGGAATTCCGCAACCTATTGCTTTAATTACATTGTCTGAATTAGGGAAGGCTAAGTCAAAAGAAGATCTATCAAAAGGATTAATTGATACAGTTAATGATTTAAACCCTAGTTTAGAGAAACATGAAAAAATTTCAAAGGTCATAATTATGAAGGAAGATTGGAATGTTGATAATGGGTTAACAACACCAACTATGAAGGTGAAACGAAACAGTATTGAAAAAATTCATCAACAATTTTATAAGTCATGGTTTGAAATGGATGAAACTGTAATCTTTGAATAAATGACATTACTTTGTTTAGGAGATAGCTTAACAGAAGGCTATGAGATAAACCTTGATGTCCGATGGACTAATCTGTTGGAAAAAGAGTTGAAAATTGAAGTTATTAATTGTGGTATTTCAGGTGATACTACTACAGGAATGCTAGCACGTTGTGAAAGACTATTGCTCAAATATAAACCAACTCATATTATTATTTTTGGAGGAACTAATGATTTATGGTTTGGACTGAAAGATGAATTAATTTTATCAAATATTCATGCAATGCAGCGCCAGGCTAAATACCATAAAGTTGAAAGCATTATTGGAATCCTGACTCCTTCAGTTAATTTAAATGAGCTTAATATGGTTCATGAGAATTACTCTGAATGTATCAGAAGTTATAGAAATACCTTGAAAAAATATTGTGAGGATGATAACCAAGTATTTATTGATTTCTCTTATGAAATGAAACCTAACCATTTTTTAGATGATGGCTTGCATCCTAATGAAGAAGGTCAAAAAGTGATGATGAATAATGCGAAGTCACTCATATCAAAATTTATATAAATTTTATGATAAAAATCATCTAAAACTAACATAACGATGATTAAATTTGAGTATTAATTTAAACTTTATATTATGACTATAAATATTCAATATGTACATATGGCAACGAGTGAAGCCATGGATGAATATGTGACAGAGAAATTAGAAAAATTAAGTAAAAAGTTTGATTGGATAATTAGTGCAGAAGTGCATTTTTCAGTCGAGCATAATGATAAAGACAAAGGAAAGATTTGTAAAATGGAATTGAGTTTGCCTGGTCCAAGAATTTTTGCAACATCTGATGAAGATAATTATGAAGATGCAGTGAAACACACTATAAAGGATCTTGAAAAGCAACTAAAAAAACGAAAGAAGATTTTTAAAACACATTAACAAAAAAGGAGCTCTAAGGGGCTCCTTTTTTTTTGCTTATAATTAAAAAGTTAATCTTTCCCAAGTAACCACCCTATAACACCGCCTGCTACAGCAAAGCGTATGCCGAAAGTCACAGCACCAGTTATAACACCAGTAATGTCAGTTAAACCAGTAGTCATAGAAAATATTTCTAGGGTAGGTAAAGCTCCTAAGAATAATCCAATAATAAATCCAGCTTTAGCTCCTGTACTAAAAGTTTTAATTTGTGCCCATTTACTAAAAATCATTGTAATTAATGTTGCATATAACACTTCCATTAGAATAATTGTAGGCAAATTTAACTCAGTAGCAGCTATGGCTTCAACTCTAGCTCCGTTCAAGGCATGATAACCAAGAGCCACATAAATTAGATAGCCTAGGCCAAAAAGAGCAACTGTTCCTCCAAGAATGGCAAATACATTATTTTTCATTATAGTTAGTTTTTGAAACTTCTAAGAAAGAAGTTTTAGTTAGTTTTAAATATACAAAATAAAGAGTAAAAACTAAGAAAAATGTAATTCTTCAATAATTTTATTATAAATAATTCAATAATTATGTTAATTTTTTATTAATATTTATGTATATTTATACATCATCAGTCAGATATAGTTTTCATCAGTCAGATATAGTTTTCATCAGTCAGATATAGTTTTCATCAGTCAGATATAGTTTTCATCAGTCAGAATTTCATCAATCAAAATCGTGTTTAATAAACATTTTGAAGTATGAAAAATAAAATTGAAAATTTATCTGTATTTCTTTTCTTAGGATTGTCACTTTTTGCCATGGTAAAAGTGCTGGTGTTTGCCATTACCTTTTTTTTCAATTTAGATGTGCAAACTAGCGCAATGGCTTTTTCTGGTTAAGAAAATCATCTATGATGATAGGGTTCATTTCTTAAAATAGTGAACCCTCTATAAAGCTGTTCAACAACAAATAAGCGCACCATTTGGTGAGAAAATGTCATTTTTGATAGACTTATCTGCCCTTGTGCTTTTTTATAAACATCATCAGAGAAACCATATGGCCCTCCAATGACAAGCACTAATTGCTTAATTCCTGAATTCATGTGTTTTTGTAAATAGCCTGAAAACGCAACTGAATCATATTGCTTACCGTCTTCGTCAAGAAGAATTAATACATCAGTATTAGTTAGTTTTGATAAAATTAAATCACCTTCTTTCTGTTTTTGTTGAGCTTCGCTAAGGTGTTTTACTTTTTTTAAATCTGGAATTATTTCAAGATTAAATTTTATGTAATGACTTAATCGTTTGGTATAGTCTTCTATAAGTTGCTGTAAGCACTTATTGTCAGTTTTTCCTATGGTGAGTAGTTTGATAGTCATCGAGCCAAATTAACGCTCAAATATAACAGAAACAATTTGTTTAGTCTTTTTATAATCCCAAAACAATAAATAGAGATTAGCTAATAACATTAAACCAGCAATAATTGGTGTGCCTCTAAAGTGCATGGCAACTACAATAACTAAAATATTAATAATGATTGGTAAGTATAGCAATGCAGCAAAAAACGTAGTTCTAGGAATAAGCAATAGAATGGCAACAAGTAATTGCATAAACCCAAGAAAATTCCAATACCAACCAGCTTGATATAATGCCTCGAAAAAGAACCCAACAGGAGTGTCAACACCAAGGATTGTAAAACGTTCTCCTAGTGATTTTTTTAATCCAGAAGGCACAAAGGCAAAAGCAAGTAATATTCTAGTAAGCCAAGTAAAAAAAATGAAAATCTTCTTTCCGTATATCTTGTCGTGAGTAGTTTCAATAAAAGACATGTAATTGGTTTATTATTATGACGAATTAGATGGAATCTTGTAACATTACTTTTTATTTAATACAAAATCTATTAGTATTTTAGCATAAATTACAATTCATGATTTCTAAAGAACAATTTAATAAAGAAATAGATATAATTATTGCCAATGCTATTCGCGAAGATGTTGGTGATGGCGATCATAGTTCGTTGGCATGTATTCCAGCGTCTACTCAAGGAAAGGCTAAGTTGTTAGTAAAAGATGAAGGCACTATTGCAGGCGTTGATTTTGCTAAAAAGGTATTTTCTTATGTTGATGAAAGCATGATTATTGAAACAATTATTGAAGATGGTTCAAAAGTAACATATGGCGACATAGTTTTTTACGTTGAAGGAGCTTCACAATCTATCTTAAAAGCTGAACGATTAGTGCTTAATGCTATGCAAAGAATGAGTGCTATTGCTACGAAAACAAGAAGTTTTGTTGATTTATTGGAAGGTACAGGAACCAAAATATTGGATACTCGTAAAACAACTCCAGGAATCAGAGCGCTTGAAAAATGGGCCGTAAAAATTGGAGGAGGAGAGAATCACAGATTTGCATTATATGATATGATAATGCTTAAAGACAATCATATAGATTTTTGTGGAGGAATAACTAAAGCTATTGAAACCACTAAGGATTATTTAAAAGACACAAATAGAGACTTAAAAATTATTGTAGAAGCTAGAAACTTGGATGAGATAGAAGAGATTTTAAAGACTGAAGGTGTTTATAGAATATTAATTGACAACTTCAACTATGAAGACACTAGGAGAGCTGTGAAACTAATTGGTAATAAATGTCTAACAGAATCATCTGGAGGGATTAATGAAAAAACAGTTAGAAAATACGCAGAGTGTGGTGTCAATTATATTTCATCTGGAGCCTTAACACACTCAGTATATAATATGGATTTAAGTTTGAAAGCTGTATAATGACAAAAAAGATTGAAGAAAAACTTGATAAAATTCCTATAATAAATCTTTTAGTTAGATTTTTTAAGAGTATAAGACTGCCAGGATTTGAAGGTTTATCTATTTATGATTTGTTTGAAATGTATATTATTGGGATTGTTCAAGGTGCTTTAACCACACGAGCAAGTGCTATTGCGTTTAATTTTTTTACAGCTATTTTTCCTTTTTTGCTATTCATTATCATTATTATTCCAGTGATACCGTTTGAAAATTTTCAATTTGAATTTTTAGATTTCCTCGATTCTTTTTTACCTCCTCAAACATCCGATTTTTTTCATGAGAACATTTTTGACAACATTAATGTAGACAATCAAGGAGGTTTACTTTGGACAATATTAATTTTATCCATTATATTAATGGCAAATGGTGTGAGTGCTGTATTTTCTGGTTTTGAGTACTCTTATCACAAACAACTTACTAGAAGTGTACTTAAACAGTATTTATATGCTTTAGGTGTGGCTATAATTTTAGCATTATTGTTAATTATTACAGTTGGAGTATTTGGGTATTTTCAAATTTATATAATTCAGCCTCTCTACGAAAGTATAAGTGGTAAGGAGATAGAAACCTCTCAATCTGGTTTGTCATGGATAATTTTCGGAAAATACATGTTCTTTACTGTTATGTTGTATGTTGCGACTGCAACTTTATACTATTTTGGAACAAAAGAAGGGAAACACTCTAAATTCTTTTCGGTCGGTGCCTTATTTACAACCTTAATTATTCTATTGACATCCTATCTTTTTGGTGTGTATATTGAAAACTTCTCTAAGTATAATGAGCTTTATGGCTCTATTGGAGCTTTGTTAATCTTGTTGTTCTACCTATGGTTAAATTCAAATATTTTGCTTCTAGGATACGAGCTTAATGCTTCTCTACAGCAATTAAAGCGCAAGGCCTAGTATGTTTAGTTCAAATTATTTCATCGATGTCATTCTTCCTATTCCTCTTGAAAAGCTTTTTACTTATGGCATAACTGGGGCTGAAGCAGGTTTTATTAAGCCTGGAATGCGTGTTGCTGTCCCTTTTGGTAAGCAGAAAATATACACTGCATTAGTATCTCAAATACACCAAAATGAGCCAACTTCATATGAAGCAAAACCTATTCATCAAATATTAGATGAAACACCAGTGGTAACTTCTCAGCAATTAAAACTTTGGTCTTGGATTTCAAGTTACTATATGTGTACGTTGGGTGATGTGCTAAGAGCAGCTTTACCTAGCGCATTAATGCTGGAAAGTGAAACCATTATTACATTAAATGAATCGACTAATGTAGAAGACGAGTCTTTAAAAGACGATGAATTCTTGATTTATGAGGCATTAACTTATCAGAGCTCACTTAAAGTACAAGACATCAACAATATTTTAGATAAAAAGAATTGTTTACCTGCGCTAAAACGATTGCTTGAAAAAGAAGTCATTACTTTGGATGAAGAATTATATGAAAAATACAAACCAAAGCAAATAAGGTATATAAAATTAAATGAGGTTTATAATTCTGAGAGTTCTTTAAATGACCTACTAAATTCATTAAGTACTAGAGCGACAAAACAACGAGATATTTTGATGAATTACTTCGTTATGTCTGCGTCTTCCAAATTGCCAATTAAGGTTTCAGATCTAATAAAAAAAAGTAACGCATCTTCAGCTCAAATAAAAGCTTTGATTGATAAGAAAATTCTTCAAGATTATGTGTTGAATGTAGATCGTGTTTCGTTTGAAAATAGTGAAATAGAAAGCTCTAAAGAACTAAACACATATCAAAGCAAAGCATTAAATGAAATAATAGAATCATTTAAAAAACAGAATATTACTCTTTTAAAAGGAGTTACATCTTCTGGGAAAACAGAGATTTATGTAAAGCTTATTGAAGACGCTTTAAAGCTCAATAAACAAGTATTGTATTTGGTTCCTGAAATTGCTTTGACATCGCAACTAGTTAGTCGTTTAAAGCAGTATTTTGGCAATCAAATTTCAGTGTATCATTCACGTTATTCTAACAACGAACGTGTTGAGGTTTGGCAGCATGTTTTAAATGGTTCAGAAAAGGCAAAAGTCATACTCGGAGCACGCTCATCAATATTTTTGCCATTCAATAACTTGGGGCTTGTTATTGTTGATGAAGAACATGAAACATCATATAAGCAATTTGACCCTGCACCTCGATATCATGCAAGAGATGCAGCTGTTGTATTAGCTTCCAATTTTGGAGCAAAAACCTTGCTGGGTACTGCAACTCCTAGTGTTGAAAGTTATTATAATGCTATAGTTTCAAAAAAATATGGATTAGCAATATTGAATGAACGATACAATGACGTCTTGATACCTGAAATTGAGCTTGTAGATATTAAGGACAAATACAAACGTAAACGCATGAAAGGTCACTTTAGTGATCGGCTAATTGAAGAAATGACAGAGGCGTTGGATAATGACTTTCAGGTTATCTTATTTCAAAACAGACGTGGTTTTTCTCCAATAGTAGAGTGTAACACATGTGGACATTCACCACAATGTCAAAATTGTGACGTTAGTCTTACTTACCATCAATATAAAAATGAGTTACGATGCCATTATTGCGGCTATCATATGGCGATGCAAAAATCTTGTCAGGCTTGCGGTAGTGTTGAGCTTGATAATAAAGGTTTTGGTACAGAACAAATACAAGAAGAGGTTTCTGCTTTATTCCCTGAAATCAAGATTGCTAGAATGGATTTAGATACAACACGTGGTAAGTACAGTTACGAAAAAATAATAGGCGCTTTTGAGAATAAAGAAATTAATGTACTTGTAGGAACTCAGATGCTTACAAAAGGATTGGATTTTAGAAATGTAAAGCTAGTTGGCATTATGAATGCGGATAACTTGCTTAATTTTCCTGATTTCAGAGCGCATGAACGTAGTTATCAGCTTATGCAGCAAGTTGCTGGAAGAGCTGGGAGAACAAAAGAACGAGGTAAGGTTTTAATTCAAACATATAATCCTTATCATAAAATATTGCAACAAGTTTCAGTGAATGACTATGAAGGCATGTTTAATGAACAAATGGATGAACGTTACAATTATAAATATCCTCCAATTTATCGATTGATTAAAATTACCTTAAGACACAGAGATTATAATAAAGTCAATGATGGAGCAGAGTGGATGGCAAAGTCATTACGTCAATTATTCAAACAGCATGTATTAGGTCCTGAATTCCCTCCAATTTCAAGAATAAGAAATCAATATCACAAAAACATTCTTATTAAAATACCAGAACAGCAATCTTTAGGAAAAACAAAAGAAGCCATTCTTAAAATAAAGAATAGCTTCTTGAGTATAAAAGATTTTCGTCCTATTAAAGTAGTTTTAAATGTCGATAATTATTAGTGAAATAGAAATTTGCAAGCAAATTTCGTGATTAAACTAATTCCGCTGTAAAGCGGAATCTTATCAATCAATTGTATTTTTGCTTCATTAAATATTATTTAAAGCATCAACTAATAAAGTCTTTTTATTTCTACTTAATGGAATTTCATAAGATCCAACTTCAACATTTTTACTGTTAAATCGATCAATCTTATCTAAATTCACAATATAAGATTTATGAATTCTTAAAAATTTTCCTTCGGGTAATTCAGCTTCAAAAGCTTTCATAGTAGATAATACCACCAGACTGTTTTCTTCAGTAACTAGTTTTACGTAATCTCCAAGAGCTTCTATCCATTTAATATCCTTAATATAAACTTTACGTTTTTTAAGATTACTTTTCACGAATATGTGCTCTCCATCTGTCTCTTGAAAGTCAAGTGTGAGTTTATGCTGCTCCATAGCCTTCTCGACTGCAGTATTAAAGCGTTCCCTAGTAATTGGCTTTTGTAAATAATCTGTAGCATCGTAATTAAATGCTTTAAATGCATATTCCGTTTTACCTGTAACAAAAATAATTTGGGGTTTATTATTTAGTACATCAAGTAATTCGAAACCATTTAAAACAGGCATTTCGATATCTAGAAAGATTAAGTCTACCTTGTGGGTATTAAGGCCGTTTTTTGTCTCTAGGGCACTGCTATATTCTGCAATCAGGTTAAGCGAGGAGTGATTCTCAATCAACTTGACAATAGACAAGCGTTGGATTGCGGAGTCATCTACAACAACACAGTTTAAAGTCATAACATTATTGTTTTTAGGTTAAGATATCGACAATAGTACGAATAATTCGGTTAAAAACCAAAAAACATCGACAAAGTGTTTTATTTAACATAATATTAACAATTAATTTACTGCAACTATTTAAAACCCAAAATGTTGTCAAAACCAATAATAATGTATATTTTTGCAGCCATTTTAAACAAATAAACCGATTTTTATGAATCATTACGAAACTGTTTTCATCTTGAATCCCGTTTTATCTGAAGACCAGATAAAGGAAACAGTAAAGAAATACGAAGATTTACTCGTTTCTAAAGGTGCAAAGATGATAGCCAAAGAGGATTGGGGCTTAAAGAAATTAGCTTACCCAATTCAAAACAAAAAAAGTGGATTTTACCACTTGTTTGAGTTCACTGTTGATGGTGAACACATTAACCCTTTAGAGGTTGAATTTAGACGTGACGAACGTTTTATGCGTTACTTAACTGTAAAATTAGACAAGCATGCAGTGTCTTGGGCTGAAAGAAGAAGAGTTAAACTTAAAGAAAAAGCGTAATTATGTCAAGTATAGAACAACAAGCAAAAGGAAAAAAGGACGGAGAAATTAGATATTTAACGCCTTTGAATATTGAAACTAACAAGAAAAAGAAGTATTGTATGTTTCAAAAATCTGGAATCAAATATGTTGATTATAAAGATCCAGATTTCTTAATGAGATTTATAAACGAACAAGGTAAAGTTTTGCCAAGACGTCTTACAGGTACTTCATTGAAATACCAAAGAAAGGTCGCTGTTGCTGTAAAAAGAGCACGTCATTTAGCGCTTATGCCTTACGTCACAGATTTATTTAAATAAAACTATTATAACATGGAACTTATATTAAGACAAGACGTTGAAGGACTAGGATTTAAAGACGACATTGTAACAGTTAAGAACGGTTATGGTAGAAATTATTTAATTCCTCAAGGAGAAGCTGTATTAGCTACATCTTCAGCAAAGAAAGTATTAACTGAAAATTTAAAGCAACGTGCTTTTAAAGAGCAAAAAATTATTGATGATGCTAATAAAATTGCTGAAGCAATTAAGGCATTAGAAATAAAAATAACTTCTAAAGTAGGATCAGGTGATAAATTATTCGGATCTGTAAACAACATTAATGTTGCTGAAGCTCTTGAAAAAGAAGGACAAAGCATTGATAAGAAATTTATAACGGTTATTGGCGGAAACGTTAAACGTTTAGGAAAATACGATGCTGTAGTAAGATTACACAGAGAGGTAACTGTAGATTTACCTTTTGAAGTAATACCGCAAGCATAAGTTATAACTATAAAATAGTTATTGTTTAAAAAAAGCCGCTCACTGAGCGGCTTTTCTATTATCTATTCCAATCAATTGAATATATATACATAAATTTGTGCTCGTAAAAATGAGCGGACTTAATTATAATGAAATATACTAGATTATCAAAAGAACAATTTGAAGAACTCCACCAAGAGTTTATAAACTTTCTCGCAACACAATCCATTACTGCTGAAGAATGGAAGAATATTAAAACAAATAAACCAAAAGTTGCCGAACAAGAATTAGATGTGTTTAGTGATTTGGTTTGGGAAGGAGTGTTAACCAAAGCTGAATATTTAGAAAATATTTCACCACAGCACATGTATTTATTTTATTTAGGCGAAAACAACATTGAACTCATTGGTTTAAAGTTAAATACAACAGAAGTAGATTTAACTACACGTGAAGGTTTTAGTTGGTTAAGAGAGAATTTAATGAGTGATGATGTTGAGGTTTTTAATGCCAAGAAGGAATATTCAAATGATAAGCAATTAGATAAATTTGCTTTAATACAGCAAGGTTCAGTTATCACAAAAGGAGATTTGTTTAAGTATTTTAATAAACTTATTGGATAGGTACACAAAAAAATAAGATATTTGCGTACTTGATAAAATATTATGGCACAAAAACCTAGCATTCCAAAAGGCACAAGAGACTTTTCTCCAGTAGAAGTTGCAAAACGCAACTACATTTTTGGTGTTATAAAGTCAAGCTTTGAGCGTTTTGGGTTTCAACCCATTGAAACACCAAGTTTTGAGAATTCTGATACCTTGATGGGAAAGTATGGTGATGAAGGAGATAGACTGATTTTTAAAATATTGAATTCTGGTGATTTTTACAGATCACTAAGAATGGATGATGCAGTTACATTATACGGATTAGAAAAATTCTATACACATTTAGATGATGCATTAAATAGTGATAATGGAACTTTTAAGGATTCAATTGATTATGAATTGAAAATAGGTTATAAAAATGAGGATTATTACAAAAAAATTAAAGATTATATTTTAAATATAAACGATGTTGATTTTTCTAAATTTCTACCTTTAGAAGATGATTATAAAAATAAATATAGAAGCATAATTCTATTGAGATGTGCTCGATTATTTCTTCTAGACTCAAAAACTCACATTTCGAAAATCTCAGAAAAAGCATTACGTTACGATTTAACTGTCCCTTTTGCAAGATACGTAGTACAACACCAAAATGAGATTACCTTTCCGTTTAAACGTTATCAAATACAACCCGTTTGGAGAGCAGACAGACCACAGAAAGGACGTTTTAGAGAGTTTTATCAATGTGATGCAGATGTTGTTGGTTCGGCTAGTTTGTTGCAGGAGATAGAGTTCATTCAATTGTATGATGATGTTTTTGCTAAGCTTCGTCTAGAAGGTGTAACCATAAAGATTAATAATCGTAAAATCTTATCTGGAATTGCAGATGTTATTGGTGCCAAAGACAAACTTATTGATTTTACAGTAGCCTTAGATAAACTTGATAAAATAGGAGGGGAGAAGGTAAAAGAAGAAATGCTTGCTAAAGGAATTTCTAAAGAGGGAATAGATAAACTTCAGCCTTTATTTAGCTTACAAGGCAATTTTGAATCTCAAATTGAAAGTTTAAAAAGTATCCTACGTACTTCTGAAGAAGGTCTTAAAGGTATAGAAGAGCTTGCATTTATAAATTCAGCGATAGAAACTGTTGGTCTTAAAACAGCTTGTTTACAATTGGATGTAACCTTGGCTCGTGGACTAAATTATTATACAGGAGCTATTTTTGAAGTATCACCACCAGAGACTGTACAAATGGGTTCTATTGGAGGAGGAGGTCGTTATGATGACCTTACAGGGATTTTTGGGCTTAAAGATGTAAGCGGAGTTGGAATCAGTTTTGGTTTGGATAGAATTTATTTAGTGCTTCAAGAACTTAGCTTATTTCCTGAAACCATAGCTAATTCATTAGAAGTACTGTTTATTAATTTTGGAGAAATCGAAGCAATGTATTGTCTGAAAGCAATTTCTAAGTTAAGAGAAGCAGGCGTAAATACTGAAATTTATCCTGATGCTGCCAAAATGAAAAAGCAAATGAACTATGCCAATAAAAGAGAAATACCTTTTGTCGTGTTGGTAGGTGAGGATGAAATGAACACTGATAGTTATACTTTAAAAAACATGAAGTCTGGCGAACAAACTAAATGTTCAATGTCTGATTTAATCAAAATGATTTAGTAGTTCTTCAATAGGTTGATAGAGTTATAATAATTTCTAAGAAAAAAGGTCATCTAAAAATTAATTTAGACGACCTTTATTTATTTAATAAATTATGTGAATTTATTGTCTGATAAATTTCTTTGTCATAATGTCTTCACCATCATTAACTTCTATAAAATACATGCCAGCATTTAATTGGCCTATGTTAACTTTTCCTTCAGAAATTCCTTTAGAAATAACCTGTCCTAACATGTTTTTAATGACATAAGTAAACGTTTCGGTTTCCAAAACATCAACATTTAACACATTACCTTTAACAGGGTTTGGATAAATTTTTAAGTTCCCATCAGGATTTTCACTTGGTAATATAGTTTTTATTTTAACAAGTTGATTCACATCTCCTCTACCGGAATTAGTACCTGTTATAGTAACCTGATCTATAAAAATCTGATCATTATTCCCTGAAGCATCACACTGAAAACGGAAACCAGAATTAACTGCAAAATTATATTGCGCTGGTGTTAATGTTATGGTTCCATTATAAAATGTATTATTGTTTATATCAACACCTCTAGTCCAGGTAGCAACAGTGGCCCAAGTAGAACCGTCATAAAAACGCAACCAGAAATCTTCATTGTTTTCCATGCTGTAAACATAGAAGTAAAAATCTATGACAACCTGTGAGTAAGGTGATACATCTATATTGGATAATGTCATTGCTGAAGAGGTTCCAGAATTATCTCTAATTCTAATGGAATAACTACCCTCATAAGAATTGGTTGATGAAACTCTGGCAACATCACTGCCTCCATCAATCCAACCATCCCATCCTGTTTCAAAGAAACCTTGATTTAAAACAACATCTGAAGTTGAACAAGGTATACAAAATGTTCCACCACAATCAACACCTGTTTCGTCTCCATTTTGAATACCATCACTACACGTTGGTGCAACAGGTTCAGAAATATTAAAATTGTCTATGGCAATATCAGCTTGCCAAGTACTTCCTACAAGTCTATTAAATCGAACTTGTATATTTCCTCCAATATAAGTGCTTAAATCTAAATTTACTGTAAACCATGAGTTCCCTTGATTTCCTGATTTAGACCAAATACTAGTCCATGTAGCACCATTATCAGAACTTAATTCTAAATCAATAGTTCCCATATCAGTTGCTCCATACATATGGTAATCAAAACTCAATGCTGGAGTTGATAATCCACTTAAATCAAAACAAGGTGAGTTTAATATGGCTCTCTTATTTGGATAACCTGTTCCGTTTCCAGAAGCTTCTACATAAATATAATAACTGCCTTGAGAAGCACTTGCAGGCCCAGTATTACTTGATGGTGTCCCGTTTGCATCAACAGTCCAATTTATATCATCAGCAGAGGATTGCGTCCAAACTCCTAAAGTATTTTCAAAACCTTCAGAATATGGATAGGTAGAAATTCCTCCTGTACATCCAGTTGACACTTCTGTAACATTAATAGTTCTTGTCACTTGTGTTGCAGCATTTCCAGCGGCATCACTTACATTGTAATTAACTAAATATGTACTGGCAATTGCAGTATTTACCGATCCTGTTGTTATTATATTGGCTGTAATATCTCCATCGTAATTATCTGAAGCTGTAGCGCCTTGCTCTGTATAAGTATCTCCAACATTTAGATTGATAGTTGATGCTCCAATTAGGCTTATTACAGGTACTGTAGAATCTGGATTAACCGTAACTGTTCTTGTTACTTGTGTTGCAGCATTTCCTGCAGAATCACTTACATTATATGTTATAATATATGTTCCCGCCGCATTTGAATTAACAGTATCTCCACCTATTACTATGTTTGCAGAAATATCACCATCAACATTATCTGTTGCTGTAGCGCCTTGTTCTGTATAAGCTGTTCCAAGTTCTAAACCAATAGAAGCAGACCCATTTAAAGTAATTACTGGTGCTGTGGTGTCAGAGGCTACAATTACCGTTCTTGTAACTTGAGTCGCTGCATTTCCAGCCGCATCACTAACATTGTAGTTGACCAAATAAGTGCCTCCTAATGAAGTATTCACTGTTCCTGTTGTTATTATATTGGCTGTAATATCGCCATCAATATTATCTGTAGCTGTCGCACCTTGTTCAGTATAAGTACCACCAATATTTAAATTGATTGTTGATGCTCCAACTAAAGTTATTACTGGAGCAGTAGTATCAGGTATAACGTTTACAGTTCGTGTAACCTGAGTTGCAGCATTGCCTACGGAATCACTAACATTGTAGTTGACCAAATAAGTACCTCCTACTGAAGTATTCACAGTTCCTGTTGTTATTATATTGGCTGTAATATCGCCATCAATATTATCTGTAGCTGTCGCACCTTGTTCAGTATAAGTATCTCCAACATTTAAATTAATTGTTGATGCTCCTAATAAAGTAATTATTGGTGCTGTGGTATCAGGTATAACGTTTACAGTTCGTGTAACCTGAGTTGCAGCATTGCCTGCGGCATCACTAACATTGTAGTCGACCAAATAAGTGCCTCCTACTGAAGTATTCACTGTTCCTGTTGTTACAATATTAGCTGTAATATCGCCATCAATATTATCTGTAGCTGTCGCACCTTGTTCAGTATAAGTATCTCCAACATTTAAGTTAATTGTTGATGCTCCAACTAAAGTTATTACTGGTGCAATTGTATCAGGACCATTACCTTCTATTATTACTGTATAATCTTCAACTTCACCATAGGTAAACGTTTCACATTCAGTTGGAATGCCGTTATATTTCATAGAAACTCGCATTCGAGTCGCATTTTCAACAGCACTTGTAGGGATTGTAAATGTTCCGCTAACTGGAGTCGTTGTTGTTGCGGCTTGAGACCAAACTTGCTCACCTGCATCACTAAAATCACCATCTCTGTTATAATCTATCCAAACAGAATAAGCCTCAGGATAAACTGTTCCTGTCCAAGTTGGTGTCACTGTAATGGTATATTGAGTATCTTTGGTTAACGTTGTTGAAACACTTGTAAAGTCTGTATAGAATTGACCACCTGAAGCATTGTCTATGGTATTAAGCTGAACCCTTCCAATAAACTCATCATTTATATTTGTACTTGCAGAAGAACAATAGTTTAATTGGACATCAGTTGTTGTGAAATTAACAAGACTACTATATGCAGATGTTGCATTGTCAGGACATTTACTTCTTACTTGTGTTTCATATTGAGTTAATGAACTTAATCCAGAAAGAACTGAGGAAATTCCATTTACACTTAAAGTTGTCCAAGTACTAGAGCCAACTTGTCTATATTCTAAATCATAAGAAGCTCCAGGAACGGCATCCCAACTTAAGGTAGCAGAATCAGGACCAATACTTGAAGCTACCAAACTAGTGGGAACTGTAGCATTACAAACTACTTGTCCTTCTATACTAAAATTTGTATTAGATATATCAAAAAAGATATTGTTAGACCCCTTTACCATAACTCTATTTTGAGTTCCTACATTATTCGGAACCACTATATCTTGAGAACCATCATTCGAAACATTTGCTGCTAAAGCAATTGGATATGTGTCTCCTCCATCTGTTGAAAGAAATATATCAACATTTGCTACATTTATTCCATTTCCAGTAGTTCCTGCAACATCCCAAGCTACTGTTTGCGTTGTTCCTGCATTCCAGATTACATTAGTATTTGGTGTGTTTACTACAAAAGGTCCTGCAGTTCCATTAACAGTCACAACCATATCATCACTATTATTATTTGCTCCGCCAGCAACATTATCCTTGACAGTAAACCTAAAGTTTAATGTTCTACCTACATTCGGAACAGCTTCCCATTGCCAAGATGTAGCTCCTGTTTTTATTGTTGGTAGTCTAGGGAAATATCTTTTAGTATCAGTTGTTGGGTTATATGACCTAAATGCGACACCAGTTGTGGCTGTAACACTCGGATAGGTTGTTGAAGCATTATTCTCATCCATTTGTTCCCAACCATAAGTTAAAACATCATTTGCATCTGTATCAGAGCCCGAACCAGTTAAAACAAAAGGGGTTCCTTTTGGTATGGTGTAATTTAACCCTGCATCGGCAGTAGGAACGGCATTACCAGTGCTTGTGTTTGTTTGGCAAGAAGTACTCTTGGCATAATCTGTTATTTGTTGAATGGAAATAGCATGGAAATAGGGATCAACATTTGACTGAACATCAGTTGCTCCTGTAATTCCTGCATAACTCATTATTGTAGATCCACTTCCAGGTTCTACTTGGGCGATACCAGATCCTTCACTACTATGGGTAAAGGTATGCCGTCCTCCAAATTGATGCCCAAATTCATGGGACACATAGTCAACATCAAAAAAATCACCTTCTGGAACCGTATGCGAGGTCCATCCGCTGCCTTTTTGTCCATCAACACAAACGCATCCAATACAACCTGCATTGCCATTATTTTGTAAATTAGCTACCAAATGTCCGACATCATAATTAGATTCCCCAATAACACTTGTTAAAGTAGATTGTAATTCATTGTTGTAATTTGAGGTCGTATTCCCATAAGGATCACTTCCCGAGTTCGTGTAAATTACAGCGTCTGTATTGGCAATCAATACCATTGTTATATTAAAATCGGTCTCAAAAATGCCGTTGACACGGGTCATGGTATTATTCATGGCAGCCAACGCCAACGCTTTGGTACCTCCATGATAAGTAGTGAATTCCCCAGTAGCAGACATGGCCAGTCTGTAAGTTCTCAAAGTGGCATCGTTGGCATTTCGTAAATTTAAATTTTCTTCCGAAATCTTTTTACTCACGGTTTCTGTTACCAAACACTCAAAATCATTTAACGGTTTTATTTTGTCATCCCTATTGAAAACAGTATATCCTTTTCCATCATTTGTATAAGGTTCTATAAAAGAAGCTGGCATGTTTGCCGACAATCTCATACTTTGCAAGCCTAAAGGAGAGATACTAAACCTTATTATTGCTGTTGGGTCGTCAATGCCTTGTCCAGCATAAGACTTAATATTTGGATATCTTTCCGCCAAATCTGGGTGCATTACAGATGCTTCCATTATTGCATAACGTTCAAATTCTCCATTTGCATTGGGAAATGAGATGATTATATCTGATGTTCCAGAAAACTCAGCTCTTTTGGGTGTATTCTTAAGTGCTTGATTAAGCGCATCAATATTTAATTTATAGCTTTGATTTCTAGGCAAATCCAATTTGCTAGATTTTATACTGCTATTATTAAATGTTGTTTTTTGCCAAAAAGAATTATTTTGGGACATCATAAATGTACAACTCATTAAAAAAATAAGTGAGAATAATTTTTGTTTCATGTTTAAGAGAATTTAATTATTAATTATGATTTCAATTTAGACATTTTGATAAATTCTAAATATTAATGTTAATAAGTTTTAATCGAATTTTAACTAATTACGGTTTTACCATAATATTCGTGAAGATTTATCTTACTTCTATAAATATTTTTTACCAATCACTAATTTTTATATAGGAAACTATAAAGGTTTAATAAAATAATTGCATCAGTTTAAATAGGATTAATGATTATAATAAAAAAGCTCCAATGACTAATTGGAGCTTTTTCAGTTTAGTGGAATTCTAATTCGATAACATTTTTTATTCAACTAACACTTTCTTAGAAACAGTTCCATTTTCAGTATTTAGCTTAATAATGTAAGCACCTGAACTTAGGTTTTTAACTTCTATTTCTTTATAATTTACGTTGGAAACATTATAAATGGTATGTACAGTTTGTCCTAAAATATTTATAATTTCTATATTTTTAATAGCTTGCATTGTTGGGTTAATGAGGACAATACTTTTTATAGCATTGGAATAGTGTACATCTAGGTTGCTTAACTTTGCTTCATCAATACTTAGCGCATCTTGATTAGAGAACGTAATCTCAAAGCGATCCAAATATTCACCAGCTGGTAAGTATATTTCGTATGGACTATCCTTAAGATCATGATAAATATCTAATATTTTGTCATGTAAGTAAACAGCCAAGCTTTCTGGCGCATTTTCAAGATCATCAAGAATAATCTTGTTAAGCCCTTCATTATTAGTGTAAACACCAAGAGGAAGCATAGTCTCAGTAGTAATAGTATTAACGCCTTGAATAGCAAATCTCTCATCTTGAATTAACCAAAACATATCATCCATTTGCGTTTCATTACTCATACCATCATAACCCCAATCAATGTTTTCTGTAGCATTAGGATCAACAGTTGTAAGTAATTGACGTCTAATAGTATTTACTGAATTAAACCCAATTCTTAGCTTAAGCCTAGTGTCTCCAGCATTATTATTTAGATTATTTGAAAATCCATTTACTGAAATTCCAAAAGAAGCATCATAGCTTTCAACAAAAGTTGAATTACCACTACTTTCTTTATAGAAAACACGTTGGCCATTATTAAAGTTTATTGTGCCACCATCTGAATCAGCCACCACAAAAAATCCTTGACTAACAGGAATAAAGTTTCCAGGTGGTGATATAGGAGTACCACCAGCGTTTACATCAGGATCGTTAGTGGTATATGTGGCAACAGTAGTAATACCAGATAAGTTTACCATATGGTAACCACCTTGATAATCGGCTAAATTGTGGTTTCCGCCACCAAAGTGCTCCCAGAAATATAATGTTCCAGTAATTGCAGAGCTATTATCATTTATAAATTTATAAGCATCTAAGGCTGAAGCATAAGGATTACCTACGAGGTAGTCATTTCCAGTACCAATGGTTAGATTAATATCGCCATTATTTGGTTTACCGCTGAACACATAGTTTTGGTCTGCACTGATTGGACCAGTTCCTGGGCCTTTCATTGTAAAACCTTCTCCAGCATACAAAGTTCCAGTGCTTCTCACGTGTTGCCAAGAGGCATAGTCATCATCAAGTTGATTGGCAAATTTCCAGATCCAATAATCAGCTATGCCAATAGGAGTGGTGCTAGTACCATCATATCCAGACGTAATAAAGTTTATGTTTTGTGTTCCGTCTTTTATAATCCCAGGTAAGGTATAATTATATTTATTAGTTCCTGAATCAGTTACACCAACAGGTGATGACCAATAATTATATGTATATGTATCAGCAGTTCCTTGTTGATCACGATATAACTTTCCTGACGTACCAACCACTAAATCACTACCAATGGTTTGGACTAGTTGTGATTCACCATCTAAATCAATTTCACTATTTAGCTCGAGGTAATGGGTTACAGTTAGACCATTTCCTGTGCCTGATGAATTAACTCCATCTACAGTTAATTTATTACTATTTACAAACAGTCCTAGAAGTTCACGTTCTCTACCCAACTTAGAATAAGTATCAACTGTGATATTGTGGTTTGTTTCTACGATGTTCCAGTCAACTGGAGTAGTTCCATCAATAATTGATAAATCATTGGGTAATGTTTGCACCAAGTTATTTAGCCAAGTCGCATCTGTTGTCCAAGCGCCATTTCCTTGAGATTGATAAGGTAGTGGAGCTGTTTGTCTATCAACCGTACGCAAATTTCTTAAAGCACCAGTATTTCCATTACCGGATTCGTCCTTAGTATTTGTATAAGTATAGGTGGTCATTGGATAATAACCAGCAAGTTTTGACCAAAGAACATCACTTACTTCATTTTTAGTTATAGCTTGTGGAATGACTAATCCATTTACAAAGGTTGTATTTTCTTCAATTTCTTGATTCATTATATATCTTAATTCATCAACGCTTAAGGCTTTATCCCAAACTCTAACTTCGTCAATATTTCCTTTAAAAAATGCGCCTAAAGTTCCTTTTCCTGCAGCAGCAATATTAAAAGACCTTGAAGTAGGAGCTGGAGCTGTTAATGGTGCTGATACATCTAATACACCATCAATATATAAATTGGCCGTACCACCAGAATAAATTATTGCCAATTGGTGCCATTCATCTACTGGAATAACTACACTTGAAACAATACTTTGGGTTGAACCATTTTTCCAAGACACTTCAAACCTTCCAGAATTGTCTATTTTGAAGTCGTAACCATCTGTATAACTTAAATCTCTTTTTGAAAGTATTGAAGTATTTGTTGATCCAGCTTCACGCATAACCCAAGAAGAAATGGTAAACTCTGTTGGGTTAAGGTCTAAGGCATCTTCCATGTCAACATAATCACTTACGCCATCAAAATAAATTGAGCGCGTGTAAACGCGTTCTGGTGCCCATCCAAACGTAATATATTTAGTATTATCAAAATCGTATGTAGTTTCAACTACAGATTCACCAAGTTCATTGGTTGTCTGTGTCATTACTCTATAATCTGCGGTTGGGTCAAAGTATGGAGAGTCCGAAATAAACATTAAATATTGGCCATTAGGTGGAGCAGCAGTTCTTACGGCACTTGTTAAAACTTGAACCTCAACCGTTGGAACATCGCCTCCAGATTCAACAACTTTCCAAGTTCTAGCAATACCATTAAATTGTACCCAAGTACCTCCAGGTATCACTGGAGTTATACCTGTGCTCATGTCAACATCTACTACTATGGCAGGATCATCAAGATCTACACCATCATTTCCCCAAATTAAAAATTCTTTGTCATTTAAAGTGTTTGGGTTTAGGTTATTGGTATTGTAAACATTTGCTAGTCCCATGGTTACAACGCCTTGTCCTCTTGTTCCAGAATCAATTGCATTATTTACACTTCTTGATTGTTTTTGATATAACCCAGACGCATCATCTCTACCAATCCCAGCAATATCATAGTTAAATACGTCATTCGCTGGAACGCCAGTATTCTGATCCCATATAACAGTGCCATCACTATTTACATAGTCTTGTGAGGTGCCATTGGCACCAAGTGTAATTCCGTATTTGATTCCTAAATACGATTGTATTCTGTTTCTTGCTTGAGTAAGATCTGTATCTACTTGTCGTGATTTGTATGTAATAACTTCTGCTACCCTTGCATTAAGAGATGCTTTCCAACCTTCACTACGTCCAATCCAAAAACGGCTATCATCAGTATTCATATATTCTGCTGTATCGTTTTGAAATGTTCCAATATCATTGGCGTTATAGTATAATTCCTGTTGGGTATCGCCTGAATTATTTCGAGCATTAATGATCCCAACATTGGTATAACTAGAACCTGTACCTTTCTCATATACAGCATATCCATCATTAGTACCATTATCATTATAAGAATCATGAGCATAGCATATAATTTCATTGGTCACACGACCTGTATAATCTCCAAAACCAATTCCTGTCGCATCTGCAGCTGCATTAACATATTCTGCATCACTACAAAACACATCCATAAATCCAAATGAATTATTAATTGGTGTTTCATCTGGAATAAGAACAATAAAAATATCTTCTGTAAAGAATCCATAATCACCTGTTAAAAATTTTCTGGATGTATCACTATAATAGTAATTGTTATCAACAGTATATGTAGCAAACGGATTGTCAAACTCTACCACAGGATTAAAGTTTACATTTTCAATTTCTGCATCCCTAAATGTTGGTTCTTGACCAGCGAACATAGTTCTTACATCACTACCTCTTCCTTGATCTTGCCATAAGCTAACGGATTGTCCGCTAGTGTAGCCTAAACCATCATTGGCTTTTAACCAAATACCTAAATCTGAAGTTATACCACCTGGAGCTAATGTTGGTTCTGCCCTTGTTGTTACAGAAAAATTATCAATTGCCATATCACTTCTATAATCATTGGCAATAATACCTTGAATTCTAATTTTTATGGTTTGTCCGACATAACTGCTTAAATCAAAACTTAAAGGAATCCAAGCAGAATTACTTTGTGGCTGAATCCATTTATTATTGGTCCAAAGAGAAGTTGGGTATGTCAATCCACTATCTGTACTTAATTGAACATTTAGTGTGCCCATATAATTAGCCTGATTAGAACTACTTGTATAGTATCCACCTTTCATGTGTATAAAAAATGTCATTCTTGGATTAACCGTACCAGTTAAATCAAAACATGGGCTAGTTAAATTTGCCGTTGAGCTAGTATTCCCACTAGCTTCGGTAAAAATATAATAACTACCACTATGAGCTGCAGAAGGGCCTGTGTTTCCTGATGGAGTAGTCGTATTGGTTCTAGACCAATCGAAATTATCTCCAGTATCCTGTGCCCATTGTCCGAAACCAGTTTCAAAATCTTCGACATAAGGGAAAGTCGTTACATAGCCTCCACAGGCATCAGTTCCTGTTCCTTGAATGTTAAAATTGTAAGGGTTTTCATTGCTATCATTATTAGCAATCGTAAGTGTTGCTGTTTTTAATCCTATAGTACTTGGATTGAATGTAATATTAAAGGTTGTGCTACTACTAGCTGCAATAGTTGAGGCAGGAATAGCCGTCACTGAAAAATCTGCGGCATTGGCGCCTGAAATAGCGACAAAAGGTGAGCTACCAGTTAGATTTATGCTTAGTGAAACTCCTTGGTTTTGAATGGTGAATGTATTGACTTTAGTACCAGAAGCAACATCAACATTGCCAAAATCGGTGTCATCAGTAAGGGATGGTGTCGTATCTCCATCTATAATATCCACTGCATTTCCTTGAATATTAATTTCTGGAAGGGTAGTTGTCCCATTACCCTGTATATTAAAATTGTATGGATTTTCATTGCTGTCATTGTTTGCTATGGTAACAGTTGCTGTTCTTAAACCTGTTGCACTAGGATTGAATGTAATTGTAAAGGTAGTGTTTCCACTTGCTGCAATTGGTGTTGATGGGGTAGCTGTCACTGTAAAATCCGTAGCATTTGCTCCACCAATAACCACTCTTGGAGCTCCTGTTAAATTAAGATTGGCTGTACCCAAATTTTGTATTGTAAATGTATTAGGATTAGTACCTACAGTCACATCAACATTACCAAAATCTGTATCGTCAGTCACTAAAGGTGTTATATCACCATCAATAATATTTGTAGCATTGCCAACAAGGTTTATTTCAGGGTTTGAGCAACCACCTCCATTGTTATTGAAATAAACAGTTGTTCCAGAGGAATTAGTTCCAGATCCATTGTTTGTTAAAACTGTTGAGCCTCCAGATTGAACTGTCACATTAGAAGCACCACCATTCCAACCATCACCATATGTGTCATACATTATTATGTAATAATTGTTTCCATTTGCATTGCAACCTAAATTTACAGTTGTAGAATAACTATTATTACAACATCCTGTATAACCATTATCTATAGTAGTTAATAAAGAACCTCCAGGAGTATAAACTTCAACCCTATTCTCAGATGACCAGTTTGGCCAATTTACTGAAACAGAAATAGTTGAAGATTGAGAAAACGAAAAGTTTGAAATCAGTAATCCAAAAAATACTATCGCAGAGCATTTTACAGAAAATGTAATATTTTTCATAAGCGGTTAAGTTTTTAGCTTGGGGCTAATTTATTTATAACAACAAAAATAGATTGAATTTCTATGAAATGCAAAAATAATCGATGAAATGCATTTACTATTTTTAAAATATTGATAATCAACAAAATAAAAAAGGTTAATTCTATATAGAATTAACCTTTTTTACATCTTAAAATTTATAACTAATTTTTAATCAGCTTTTTAATAATTTGGTTTGAATTGGTTTTATCTTGAATTTTTAACAAATAGGTACCAATAGATAAGTTGTCTAAATTATTCAATTGAATTGAATTGTTGTTTATGTTAAGTACTGTTGAAATGATTCTTCCCCTTAAATCATAAAGATTTATTTCTAGGTTTTGAGCGTTAAAACTATTTGGCAAATTAATAAACACACTATAATTAAATGGATTTGGGTGAATAATAATTTCATCTAATACACTATTATTAAGTCCTAATGTATCTACAGTTACGCTCACTTGAATAACGGTAATATCATCACCACATTCAATATTTGTACTTGTAAGTTCTACATTGTAATCTCCAGTGCTAGCAAAAGTATATATTGGGTTCGCATTTGTTGAAGTACCTGCGGCATCACCAAAATCCCAAGAATATGAGGTAGCATCACTAGAGGTGTTTGTAAATGTAACTTCACCATTATTTGATGGATTAACAACATAGGTAAAATTGGAAGTAGGTGATGGATTAACTGTTACGGTCACAGCTTTTCGTGCACTTTTAAAGTCTTCAATTTTCCAATCATAGAAAAAATAATAGTAATTAGCTGAACTCCCGTCTTTTATTGTAATACTTCCATTTGTATATGGAAAACTTGTATTTGCTGGCAATGTTCTATATAAATTAACGGTTGATATTTCATAAGAAGCTAATCTTAAATCGGTTCCTACTGGAATAACGAAATCAAGAGGAATCGTTTGTACGCCTGCAGCATCAATAATAATGACTCTTGAGTCGAGCATATTTCCTGCACTATTTTGAAGCTGTATTTCTATTTCACCTGGTCCATCAGCATTTATTGTTACTTCTTTTAATCTTACAGATTCAGTGCAATCAAAAATTAAATAACGAGCACCATCTAGGTAGCCACCACCTGAATTATTATTCGCTTCACCAACATTGGTTTTAGTAATTTGGTCTTCGACATAATAGGTTGCTGTACTGCTTATTGTTGGCGTGTTGTAGGTTGCTCCAGTATATACAGGAACTGTATCGTCAATATTGGTAAACCAATTAAGTGTACCGCTACCTGAAGCTGTTAATGCTACTGAACCGGAATCACAAATAGTGTCATCACTAGCCGTTGGAGTTGTAGTAGTAGCAACCATAGTCACATTTTGCACAGTTTTAGTGTTATCAGTAACCATAACATTGATATTTTGTGTTATGTATCCTGGAGCTTCATAAGTAACAGTATATGTACCAGCCTTTATTAATCGGTAGTAATCACCTAAATCTTCATTAGAAAAGCCCCAAGAATTTAAGGCATCATGACCAGCGATAGATATTTTTGCAACTACTGGATTCCCAGATTCATCAGACACAATACCTTGAAAACCATAGTTTACTTGCTTCATATAATCAAGAAAAGCTTGTTTATTATAGTTCCAATGGTTTGGAAGTTCAGATCCATTTATCCATTTTACATCAGATAATTCAACTGTAACCTCTTTAGAGTGGCGATAAAAATTCATGTAATCTTGCCTTCCACCATAAACTCTATACCATTCTGCACCATGTGTTACACCTGGGCTTTGAATGTAATTGTTTGGGTATGCTCCTGTTCCAGCATCCCAATCATCATCATCAACCATATAACCTGCTGGACTATTATTTTGTGCATTAGTGGCATACTCTACCGAGATATATTCATAGTAATCGGTATCTGCATGTGTATATTCATTTGTATATGCGTTATCATAAGGGTAATTTACCAATTCTGTACCACCATGAAAGTTTGCAGATAGTACAATATCGTGATCCTGTTCAAACTTCATAAAAGATTCTGTCTCTATTTCGTAAACATTACCAACACTACTATAATGCAGGCCAGCAACGTTATCTGGATAATTTCGGTTTAAATCCTGATTGGTAGCATTAGCTCTTCTTGGGTTTGAGATAATATCATTACCAGCAGCTCTGTAGGTTCCGTCAGGATTAGCAGAAGGATTAATATAGATAACAGTAGAGTTTACAATATTGTTCACTTCTGAATCCGACCCATAATTGGTTAATAGATAATCTATAAGCCTTATCATTAATGGATATCCAGCAATTTCATCTCCATGCATAGAGGAAGTGTACATAAATTCAGGTTCAGCTTCATTGGTTGATACATTGTCTGAAATTTTAAGCATCAAGAGCTCTCTACCAGTTGAAGTTGTGCCAATTGTTTCTAAACTACAAAGTGTTGGATAAGTCGTGGCATAGTAATTCATTTTCGCAACATATTGCGAGTATGTTGGATATTCATCCCAAGTTGTATCCCAAGCTTGTGGGTTATAACTAGGGCTTTCATGTGGGCGAAACTCATTTTGTGAGGCTTCTACAGTAAAAGGGATATTGTAGGATAAAAATTTATTAAAAGATTCTTGGTCAGCGTAGGCTTCAACTTCTAAAGTTTCTTTGTTTACTTGTTTATGGCCTAATGATAGAAAGGAAGCTAATTCTTTAAATTGATTTGTTGAATTGGCATGAAATGTAAAGCAAACTTCACCTTTGTCAGAAAGATATTTTTCAGCTTTCTGCTTACTTGTTTGCGCAATAATTTGCATATTACTAAGTAATAGCAAAACAAATATTAAGGTAATTTTTTTCATGATTTTAAATTGTTTTTAGGTTTTGGAGTTGATTAAATAATTATTTTTTTTCTAATAATACCATTATTGGTAAAAACTGAAACAATGATAATTTTAGATTGGATATGCTGTACTGGAATGGTAATTTTAGAAGCATTTATATTATTGATATTTTCTACTTTTTTGCCAAGAATATCCAATATTTCAACCTTATTTATTTTCAAGGCATTTCCCGTGTCTATTAGTATTTCTTTAGTATTGGTAATACTTCTTATAACTAGTTGATCTATGGTATTATCAGCAATAGATAGAGGAGCATTTGCTCCAGCTGGTGGATTTATGTTTTGAAAGGTAATGAAGAATCTATTGAGGTAATCTCCACTGTTTATGTCTAAGCTAAAACTGGAATTGTTTATTTGTTGAAATGAATTTGACAGCGCATCATAGATATAAACGTTGATTTGGTTGTCAAAATTCTCCAAGGAATTAAGAGAGATTTGAATATTTCCAGAATTTGAGGTAAATAATCCAAAAGGATAGGATTTACTCTCATGAAATTCACCTACACCTTGAATAACGTAGCGTTTATTATCTATTATCCAATTAAGGTCTTCAGGTAAGTCATCTGGGCATAAAGCATCGTAACCATAATCCATACCATCAGAAGCCTCATTATTTGGTGTAAACGCTAACAACAAAGGTCTTAGATAACCTGAAGGTGATTGGAAATCAATGCGAACACGCTGTATATCTTGCGCATAGGAATTTGAAAATCCAATAATCGATAGCAATAAAATTGCATAGAAAGAGGTAACTTTATTCATCTTGATTTGGGGTTTAGATTTGAATATCAGTTATTTAATTGAAGGCAATATATAAAATTATTACATGCAACTCTATGAAACGCAAATATATTCGATGAAATGCATAACAAAAAATTAGGCCACTCGTTATGAGCGGCCTATTTTATGTTGAAATCAGTTGTATTTACTGATTGATAATAACCTTTTTATTAATGGTTCCCGAATCTCCTTGTAATCTTAAAATATAAGTACCTTCTGAAATATTTCTTACAGGTATTTTAAAGTTGTTTATATTAGGGAAGTTCAGTGTATTCCATGATTTCACAACCTGACCAGCAATATTTATTAAATAAACCTGCTTAACATTTATTGTTTGCGGGACTCTTATATAAATCTCTTGACTATCCAACAAATAATTCACGTTAATACCATCAAGGTTTTCTTCTACAATATCTAGTATCTCTTGATTGTCTTTAAAAGTAATGAAGAACCTATTTTTGTAAGTGTTAACATCTAGATTTTTTGAATAATCTATAACGTTAAGTTTAGTATATGTGCCCAATAAGGCATCATAAACAAATACATCAATCTCACTATCAAAGTTCTCTAACTCAGTTAATGCAATTTCAATATTTCCTCTTTCACCAATAATCATATTAAGAGGGTATCGTTTATCAGTGTCAAATTCACCAACACCTTGAATGATATAATTTTTATCATTGATTTTCCAGTTTAAATCACTTGGCAGCGTTTCAATATTTTCAGCATCATAACCATAATCAAATTCGTCTGATGCTTCATTATCAGGAGTAAAGGCTAATAATAAATATCTAATAGCTCCTTCAGGTGTTTTAAAAGTTAATCGTACACGTTGAATATTATCTACATATTCAATATTATCATCTCTATTAGACTCATCAGAATTCAAAGTAATATCCTCGTTTTCATCATTCGCTTCTAAGAATATCGATTGACCTGCTGATTCTCTCATAAAGAAGCGTTGCGAGTTTTTAAAACGAATATCTTGAGATCCTTGAGCAGCAGCAGCTGTTACAAAGAAGCCTTGCGCAACAGGAACAAAATATTCTGGTTTTACATTTCCTGCATCACCAATACCTCCAATTTCAGTTGGTTTCATTGCAGCGGGAACACCTCCACTTAAATCTAATGTAGCATAGCCACCCAAATAATCAGCTAAAATATGATTAGGGTTTGTAGTTGATTGTCTCCAAAAATAAAGAGAGCCATCAATACTTGCTGATGTTCCAGGATTTCCACCAGGAATATTATCCCTAATAAACTCCCTTGCATCAATTGCTGAAGGATATGGGTTTCCAATCAAGGTTTGATTGCCTAAACTAACAGTATTGGTAATGATGCCATTATTTGGCTGCCCTCTAAAGGTATAGTTTTGTATCTGTGTACCGTTGCCACTGCCACTACCTTTCATGGTAAATCCTAAACCAATATCAAATACTCCATAATCTCTCATAAGTTCCCAATCGGCGTATGTATTTTCAGGGTTATTTCTATAGGCATATATCCAACGGTTACTCATTGTAATTGGTGTTGTACTAGGATTGGCATCATTTGCAGTTGTCCATAGTACTTTCTGATTTCCATCATAAAGAATATCTTGTAATTTAAATGTAGTTGGATTTGGAATTGGAACTGGAACTGTATTTAATTCAAAAGCCACAGGACTTCCCCAATAATTATAATTAAACATACTTGCAGTACCTTGTTGGTCGCGTTCCATGTAGCCATTTCCTGTTCCAGAATAATCAACAATACTGCCTAATGGTTGCAATAATTGGGATTCTCCAACCAAATCCAAAATACCGTTATCTATTTTTAAGTATTTGCTAATATTCAATTCCTGATTGTTGGTTATGCTTAGCCTGTTGTTGTCCACCAATAAACCTTGTAAAACGGTTTTGTTCAGTACAGTAGCTGGTCTGTTTGCAGTAACATCTGTGTTGGTTCTTACAATGTTCCAGGTTTGAGCTTGGGCAGGAACAATATTATCTACTGTTGAATTTGGTATTTGTTGAACCGAAGCAGCTGACCATGTAGTTTTATTATCCCAATTAGTACCAGCAACAGAAACATAAGGAATTGGTGCTGTTTCAGCCTGAGTGTTAGTCATTCTATTTAATCTACCTTGGGTTGGAGATGCTGAAATATCATCAATAGTTCCAGAAAGTACCACTGGTATTGCTTCACGAACTTTCATTTGGTAATATCCAATTAAATCGTTCCATTGTAAGCCACCACTAATATTTAATGGAACAACTACACCAGAAACATTAGCACCATTGGCTTCAATTTCCTGGTTCATCATCTCTCTAATTTGTGTTTGGGATAAGGCTGTGCTCCAAATACGTACTTCATCAATACCACCATCAAAATAATTTACAGGAGCATTATTTGCAGTATCCATAGCACCTATTAAAGCTCTATTGGCATTGCTTGCTGGTAAAGCTCCAGCAGTTGCGGCACGTACCACAAAACCATCAATATACATCGTATAGTTAGTACCATTATAGGTAACAGCTACATGATACCATTTGGTGCTAGTCATGTTCTGGTTCGCAATAATTTGACTATTATTATAACGGAAACGCAAGCTATTTCCTATTAAACTTAAATCGTAACCAATGCTTAAGCTGTTGCTATTACGTTTTGAAATGATGGTTTGGGTGCCAGTTACAGTATTTGGTTTTACCCAAGCTTCAATGCTAAAGGAACCATTGTCTAATGCATAATCAGTATTTGCAAAACTGATATGGTCATCGTTACCATCAAATATGAGGTTGTCACCACAATCCGGAATGGTAATTTCTACAATATCTGTTGTATCACCACAAGGAGCAGCATTGGTTGCTGTCCAAGTTAATGTATAAGTCGTACCACTCTCTCCAGTAAAGGTTGAATTGTATGCTGTAGCATCTGAGAAATAACCTGTGTTAGGTACAGCTGTCCACTGACCAGTCACATTATTTGCAGCTAAATTAACCGTTGTATTGGCACAATTACTAGTTGCTTGATCAGGACCAGCAGTCGCTACGATATAAGGTGTAATATCAATATCAACAGTTTCTATGGCTGCGTCACATGGCCCAGCAGGATCGTTGGATGTAAAGGTTAACGTAATAGTTCCTGTTTCGCCAGCGCCGAAATTATAAGTAGCTGTTGTTCCGTCTCCAGAAACTCCAGTAAAGTTTCCAGTACCACCTGACCAAGTTCCTGAAGTAGCACTACCACTTAGTACTGCGGCTATAGCTACACTGCCATCATCATAACATATTGGTGAAGTGATGCTTTGTATGGTAACAACAGGTGCTTCGTTTACGGTTAATGTACCACTTGCAGATTTAATATCGCAAGTAGATGATGTGGTTATAGTATATTCATAAAACCCATCTTGGGTTGGTGTACCACTTATTACATATTCCAGCCCATCAAATGTTGGTGGTGTTAAACCATCAGGCATTGTATTTATGGGTGTAATAGGTGTTCCGTCAAGGCTCCATTGAATATCTGGAGGTGTTAATCCACCGCCAACATCATAAGTAATATTATCTATAGGTTGATTTTGACAAACCGTTTGATTATCACTGCCAACATAAGAGGTTAATTTAATAAAGGTTGATAATGAAGCAAAAGATATATCATCTAAAGCAAAATCATTTCCACCTCCTGTAGTATTCAAATTTCTAATTCTAATAACAGCTGTAGTGTTTGTAGTAGAATTCCATGTCGGATTACTATAAAAACGAACCCAATTGCTTAAATCTACTTCAGCATCAGAAGTAGGCATTGGAGCCGTAGAGAGATCAGCAACAGTACCAACTAATACACCATTAACTTCAAATTGTAATCTCGCTGGAGATCCAGGATTTAAATTCATAGCATAAGCACTAAAATAATAATCAGATCCAGGCTCTACAGTAACAGTTTGTTGCCAAATGATTCTTTGTCTTAGCCCTTCTGGACCAGGAGGATCAATCTGGGTAGTACTACCATTAATCATTAAGAAATTTCTTGCACCTACACTATTGTTAGTACGATCTTCACCATAAAAAGAAGGATGATAGCCTACTCCATTTGAAGGACTATTAGCACTAGTGTTCACAGCATAATAGCCTTCTGGCCATAGCCCTGATGTGGGAACACCAGTATAAAAGGCTTGATTTTGTGTATATTCAGTTACAAAACTTGGAGCAGCTGCATTAAAATTGGTAAAATCACCATCGATTACTAATTCTTGAGCAACATTTGTTGTTACAGATACTGTACAACCATCTGTTGTAGTACCAATAACTTGGAATGTGCCTGCAGTGTCAACATAAATAGTTTGTGTAGTTTCGCCTGTGTTCCATTCATAACTTACAAAACCAGTTCCAGTTGCGACTAATTCCACTTTATTTTCGTTAGGTGCAGATGGACAATAATCTGCTGCTATAGTTAAAGTTGGTACAGGATATACATTTACAGTTACGCTTTCTGTTTCTGGGCAACCATTACTATCAGTTACAGTAACAGTATAATTGGTTGTAACCTCTGGATTTACAGTAATTTGGTTATTTGTAGGTGAAGCAGTTCCTGCTCCAGTAGGCAAACCTGCATTAGCACCTGTATCTGCAGTCCATGCATAATCAAAATTACCACTTGCAGTAGAAGCTTGTATTTGCAAGTTATCTATTAAAATATCTGGCTCAGCGATATTATAAGCACCGAAATCATCACAAACTGTTATATCCCAACACCACCACAAAAAACATACTTGCTGTTGGTAGCAATTATAATTTCCATAATCATATCTAGAACCATCGTTAACCTGTAAACGTACATCTAAATCATTAGGATTATTTACTCCAGGTGGTAGTGGGAAGTTTATATCTGCCCAATCAGTATTTCCTGCTGGCAAAGCCAATGTTGTGTAATTATTAACCCATGCACCACCATTAATATTAGGCGTTCTATAGTCGACTATTATACGCTTATTGCCTCCTAATCCAGTAACTCTTTTTGCTTGAAAATAGACTCTAAAATCCTGATAGTTTGGCAAATTTGGACCATTGATATTAAAACGCCAATTACCGTTATCTGGTGTGCCACCAAGACCATTATTTCCGTCTTGATGGTCATCTCTTTGTCGTAATGCACCACCAGGTGTAGTGTTTTGTGTAAAAGCACCAGCATTTGTAGTTGTTCCTAGGGTCGTAGGTCTTGAGTATCCAATACTACCTGTAATATCACTGGTAATGCCTGCGGCTTCATTTCCATCGACAATTGATGAATTGTTATAAGAAGTTCCAGAATTAAAATTATAATTTACAAGGGTTTCATTAGTATTACCAGCACCTAGTACATTAGCTGTTAAAGTGCTTGGGTCACCTGCACAAACAGGGTCGTTAGATACCGTTACAGAGGTGATTACAGGAATATCCAGCACCTCTATAGAAGCTGAAGTACTGCTACAACCAGTAGCTGTATTTGTAAAGGTAAAGGTGACATTGCCTGGGCTTTCACCAGTTATGACGCCTGCATTCGTAATAGTTGCAATAGCAGGATTGCTACTTGACCAAGTACCTCCAGTATTAGGAGTTAAACTTGTGTAAACTTCATTATCACAAATTTCATTATTTAAAGGATAGTTCCCTATGGTTGGCAACGCATTAATGGTTATTGAAAGATCAGAAACACATCCATTGGCATTTGTATAGGTAAAGGTTGCTATTCCAGCGGTACTGGCAGTAACAAAACCTGTGTTTGTTACTGTTGCAAATCCAGAAGTACTTGCCCAACTACCAGCATTAGGTGTTAGTTGTACGGTATTTCCAACACAAAGATCTGCTGGCCCAGAAACAACAGGTAATGGATGTACTGTAACATTAATGGTATTACTCTGTTTAGGGTCACAAACTGAAATATCAGTAGTCATTCTTACAAATATGTCAAAATCAGCTGTAGGAGGTGTTACAGGAGTAAAAGTATTAACAGTAGTCACACCTTCACTAATGCCATTAACAAACCATTCGTAATATTGTGTGGTTCCTATACTACCAGTATTTGCATTAGGTGTGGCAGTAAACGTTATATTATCACCTAAACATATTTCATCATTAGTAGCGTCTGAAGTTATGGTAACAGTTGCATCACCAACAAGATCTACAACAGTTACTGTCGCAGTACAGGTTGAGACATTGTTTGCAAAATCCCTAACGGTTAAGGTTACCGTATTTGATCCTAAATCACTACAATCAAAAAGAGTTTTATCTAAAGACATGGAGAAGATGCCACAATTGTCTGAAGAATTATTGTTAATATCAGCCGTTGTTATGCTGGCATTACCAAAAGCGTCTAGGGTTATTGTTATTGGAGCTACACAGTTAGCCACAGGAGCCGTAACATCATCAAGAATAACCGTTTGATTTTGAGTAGAGGTGTTTCCGTTACCATCATCATAAGTCCAAGTGATGGTATAAGTTCCTTGCGTGTTATAAGTTAACGGATCAG